>VFQS010000029.1_pt1 | contig 231135 bp, 232 predicted proteins | sample 3512361 | NCBI WGS metagenome assembly VFQS01 (sample SAMN10412375, study PRJNA504923) | tailings metagenome | isolation source: Relicate 1 Philex TSF3 active mining | place: Philippines | reverse complement strand
GCGCCGGACTGTTAATCCGTAGGTCCCTGGTTCGAGCCCAGGTCGGGGAGCCAAACTTAAAAAAGCCCAGAAAATCTTCTGGGCTTTTTTATGCCGATCACACCGTCAAGACGTGACTCAAGAAGAGGCAGTATTCGCCAACTGCCGAACCCCAGCCAATACCCGACTAATGGTCCGAAACTGTTGGGCCAGACCAGAGAAGAACTCATCAATGGGTCTGCTGGCCAGGGCTGCACTGCTGTAGGCCATCTGACCCATGCGTTCGTAATAATCGGCGTTGACCAGACGCGCCGGCTTGATGCGCCAGGCATCTACAAACAGGCATGAGTCTCCCAGGGCCTGAAAGTCGTTTTTATTTCTAGCCTTTGGAAACTCAAGGCAGATGATGTCCGGGGGGATGTTTTTATTGGTGAAGTTGCGGGCCATCATGTTCACCAGGTAGGCCTCCAAGTCATCCCTCAGAAAGACCTGGGTACGCCCCTGGGACGCCATGACCAACTCCCAACTGGCTTTGATATACGGCTGCCAATTCATGCTTTGCACCTCCTTGAAAAATCACGGGAGAGGAGGAGGTTTTTTCGTAGGCTACTGTAGTATTTCCCGCAAGAAAAGCCCCCGCGTAGAAGCCCAATAACCATGACCGAATCCGACTTCCGAGCCCAGACAGCAGACTTCGATGAGGTCGTCACACGGGACTGGCCAGCCCACCACGTCATCCCCGATCACTCGCATCCGTTTGCGCTAAGGGCCTTGGTCACCGCGGGCCAGATGTGGCTCACCGTCGATGGTGTGGAACGAGAGTTGCAGCCCGGCGATCTATTTGAGCTCAGTCACAGCCAACCCCATGCAGAGCGCTATGGACCGACGGGCGCAAGCTATCTGGTGGCCAGACGGCATAGCACCGACACGGACTGATTAAGGCTATGATTCAAGGGTGACGCCCCGCTCTGGCGCCACCCTCTCTCGTGCCACGTGATGGCCTGTTCCTCTAAGGACCACTTCCATGATCAAACGTCAAATGCTCCAAGCAGTTGTTGGCTCTCTGTTGGCCATTTGCCTGCCCCTCCAGGCCCAGTCGCAGGCCCAGGCCCAGGCCAAAGACATCCTTCGTATTACAACCATCCCTGAAGAGGCGGCCAGCGAGCAGATCCGCAAGTTCACGCCTTTGGCCGCATACCTGGAAAAGCGCCTCGGAATGAAGGTGGAGTTCCGGCCAGTGGCTGACTACCCGGCAGCCGTCGAGGCACTGGTGAACAAACAGATTGATCTGGCCTGGCTGGGCGGCCTCACCTTTGTTCAGGCTGACATCCGCTCGGGCGGCAAAGTCGTCCCCATCCTCCAGCGTGAGGAAGACACGAAGTTTCGGTCGGTCTTTATCAGCCAGACCAACTCAGGCATCAAAAAACTCAGCGATCTAAAAGGCAAGACTCTCACCTTCGGCTCCTCCTCCAGCACCTCTGGACACCTGATGCCCCGCTCCTACATGCTAGAGGCCGGACTGAACCCCGAGAAGGATCTCTCGCGAGTCGCATACTCGGGCGCCCACGATGCCTCGATTGCCGCTGTGGTCAGTGGAAGGGTCGATGCTGCGGCTGTTGATATGACGGTCTGGCAGAAGTTTGTGGAGTCCAAGCGAGTGGACATCACCAAAGTGAATGCCTTCTACGAGACGCCCACCTTTTTCAATTACAACTGGACCATCCACCAGGATATGGCCCCCGAACTTCGCAAGAAAATCGAAAAAGCCTTTCTGGACCTGAGCGACGCCACGCCGGAGGGCAAAGAAATCCTGAGTCTCGCCCGAGCAACTCGATTCATCCCAACCAAGGCTGAGAATTACAAGGGCATGGAAAAGGCTGCACGAAGCGCCGGGCTGGTCAAGTAAAGCCCCGGGGCGACTCTGATGGAGATTGTGCTCGAGGGGTTGGACGCGCGGCATAGAGCCGCTGCGGACAACGGGCCGTTGGCCCTGCATAGTCTCAGCCTGAAGGTATCAACTGGTGAACACCTTGCCGTCATCGGGCCCTCCGGTGCCGGCAAGACCAGCCTGCTTCAAGTCCTGGCCACAGGGCTGCGCCCCACTTCCGGGCGTCTGTCACTCGATGGCCTGGATCCGTGGTCCCTCAGCAGCGGCGAACTTAGAAGGCTGCGCTCGCGCATCTTCTACGCTCCTCAGATCCCTCCCCTGCCACCCCGACAACGGGTGGTCACGGCCCTCTCTAGCGCCAAACTGTCCGAACTCTCGACAGCGGCCTCCTTCCTCAACCTCGTGCGGCCTCGCTTTGCCCAGGAGAGTTACGAGGCCCTTTGCGCCTTTGATCTCGGTGAGAAGTTATGGCTGAGGGTCGATCGTCTATCCGGCGGTGAGCGTCAGAGAATCGGCCTGGCCAAGGCCTTTATGTCTTCAGCAGAGTTGTGGCTCGTGGACGAACCCCTGTCTGCTCTGGATCCCAAACGGTCCCAGCAGGCCATTGCGGCCTTGGTCGAGGAAGCCAATCGTCGAGGCGTCACGCTCATCACCACCCTCCATCAGGTGGAGGTGGCCAGACAGATGTTTCCACGGGTTATTGGTCTTCGAGAGGGGCAATTACAATTCGATCTGCCACGGGCATCGGTCACCGATCAGGCACTTCAACACCTCTACGCCCAGTTTGAGCATGAGCTCGAGCAGACCAGCGGCCCCCTGCACCCAGAGGACAGCCTCACCCTGCCCTCCTCTAGTGCCCATGTCATCGCATGTCGCTGAGGCAAACCCTTCACCCGGCCGCCCGTGACCCTGCCTGGATCGGCAGAGCGTTCTGGGCTAGCGTCATAGGGGTCCTGCTCTTACCGACCTTCATCGCAGTAGAGTTCAAACCCTGGATTCTTCTGGAGCCCCAGAACTTAAAGGTCACTGCAAACTTTATTGGTGACTTTTTTCCGCCGGTTTTTCAAGTCGAATTTCTACTGCTACTGGCCAAGGAAGCCTGGACAACCATTGCCATTGCCACAGCCGGTATGGCTCTTGCCCTGCTGTTGGCAGTGCCCCTGGCGATCGCAGCAAGCAGTGCACTGTCGATCTCCTCTCTGACAGGCCGCATGCATCCCCTTGGCTTCGCGGTTCGCCAATCAATCCGCTGGCTTTTGATTGTTCTTAGAAGCATTCCGGAGTTGGTCTGGGCCCTCATCTTCGTTCGAGTCGTTGGATTGGGGCCGGCAGCGGGTGTCTTGGCCATCGCTGTCACCTACAGCGGGATGCTGGGCAAGATTTACGGGGAGATTCTGGAGAGTGGCGACACGCAGGCCAGCAGATCGATCCTCCTGGGTGGCGGTGGACGCCTACAGGCTTTTTTTTATGGCTTGTTACCCCAGAACGCCACCGAGTTGCTGAGTTACTCCGTCTATCGTTGGGAATGTGCCATTCGTTCTTCGGCCGTCTTGGGGTTTGTTGGAGCGGGTGGGCTCGGCCAACAAATAGATGCCTCAATGAAGATGTTCAATGGCGGAGAGGTTGCCACCATTTTGCTGGTGCTCATGCTTCTGGTCGCCATAGCTGACCAGATCAGCAGCTGGGTTCGAAGGGCGATCCAATGAAGACCAATGGACTAGCACCGCCCATGCCTCAGAGCATGGTCCGATGGGGATGCGGCATCTGCTGGGGTCTCGCGGGCCTTGTGGCCTTGGTGGTCTTGAGTTTTTGGAGTCTGGACCTGCAACTCCATCGACTCTTTTCTATGGCGGCCCTGGAGCGGATGGGCCGCTTTGTTCTCGAACTCTCGCGACCAGAACTCTCCGTCGACTTTTTAACGAAGCTTGGGCTGGCCGCCCTCGAGACTCTGGCCATGTCATTCGTCGGCACGCTTCTGGCCGCCCTGGCCGGTCTGGTCTTGGCGTTTATGGCGACCGACACCCCAGACAGCCACCCATCCATCGTCGCCCTCTCGCGACTGCTGTTGAATCTGTTGCGCTCAGTTCCAGACCTCATGTGGGCCGCTATGTTGATCATTGCATCGGGTCTAGGACCAATGGCCGGCACCCTGGCACTGGCCCTGCATACAGCTGGAGTTCTGGGCCGGCTCTTTGCGGATGCCAGTGAGAATGCTGCGGACCATGAGAGAGAAACCCTCAGACTCGCCGGCGTGCGCCCGATTCACTGTTTTCTTTATGCGACCCTGCCATCGATCATTCCTCAATTGCTCTCCTACACGCTGTACCGCTGGGAAAACAATATCCGTGCTGCGGCTGTGCTTGGCGTGGTTGGTGCAGGCGGACTGGGCCAGATGCTGTCGTTTCACATGGGCCTCTTTCAGATGAACGAAACCAGCAGCATTCTGATTGTGATGATCCTTTTGGTGGTCCTGGTTGACTCGCTGTCCTATCTCACTCGTCGAATTCTGATGCGCTAGCAGTCTGCTGGCGCGCTGTTTATGAACCTCTCCCCACTTGCGCTCAGTCTGGTCCTGGCCGCGGCGCTCTGCCATGCCTGCTGGAACTTGGCCCTCAAACGAATTGGGCAGCCAAGGCTGGGTTTTATTGGTCTCATGTCAGTCGTCGAAACGCTCATCTGGCTACCGCTGGCCCTAGTGGTCCTAGACCCAAGCATTTTTCTCTCACCCCTTGCCTGGCTGGCCATGTTCGGCAGTGCTGCACTTCACATTGTCTATTTCTGGCTTCTGACAAGCGCCTATGGCCGTGGCGACCTTGGCGTGGCCTATCCCATTGCACGGGCCACCGGGCCGCTGCTGTCAGCCATCTTTGCGATTCTGATTCTCGGCGAGCGTCCGAGCCCGATCGAACTCATCGGGGCCTTGGCCATCATTGCTGGCTCACTCGTCGTTGGATTCTCGACTGCGAAATCCATGCGCTCAGCCGACTGGTCTAAGAGCATCGGTCTGGCTCTGCTCTGCGGACTCACGATCGCGGCTTACACCGTCTGGGACCAGCAATCAGTCAAGGCCTGGGCTCTGCCGGTGGTTGGCTTTTATTGGGGACAATTGTTGGTTCGCGCTGCACTCTGCACCCCCTGGATGGTCAGGGATCGCCACCTGATGGCGGGCTGGGTTCAACGAGATTGGCGCTGGATCTTGGTGATTGGTGTCTTGTCACCACTGGCCTATCAGATGGTGCTCTATGCCATGACCATGGCGCCACTCAGTCTGGTAGCCCCCCTACGAGAGAGCAGCATCCTGTTTGCCATAGTGTTGGGGGCCATCTTCCTGGGCGAGACCGACCTCAGACGTCGGCTATCAGGCGCGCTGCTCATGCTCGCTGGCCTGACCATCATCACGGTCTTCTAGATCCGGGGCGAGGTTTCTGCAATAACTGGTCCACGAGGATGCCTCTGGCCTCGTTGGCGGCTGGCTGAATGCCCAGCAGCGCACAGAGCAAGGGATAGACCTCTAAATTACTTACCCGTCCCAACTGACGTTTGCTGATGCCTGGGCCAACGGCGATAAAGAGCCCCTGCATCTCCTCATGGTCCGGATCGAAGCCGTGCTGCCCTGGAATCGGAAAACTGAGCAGGCGATCTGTCACGGTCCAGCCGGTGTCCGCCAGGCAGAGGATATCGGGGGCTCTGCGATGGTTCATGGATCCAAATCTTTTGGGGACACCATGTTTGGGCCAGCAGGTGAGCCGGGGGATCTTGGCCAGGGCCTGCAAAACGGCCGGCTCGGACTGACCGGCCAGGCTTAGCCCTGCAGTCGGTCCGGTCCAGTGCCAGACGACCCCGGGAAACTCTTTGGCCATTGGACTGACGTCGATGCGATGCTCGGCTGGCACCAAGGTCATGCCATGGTCGGCGGCAATCACCAAGCTTGTACGCGACCACAGACCGGCAGCGGTCAAGCCTTTTATTAGATGAGCCAGTGCCTGATCCACTCTGGCAATGGCCTGATTCACGGCGGGGCTGTCGGGCCCGTATGCATGACCCTCTGAATCGACCTCTGAGAAATAGAGGGTTGCAAAGTCGGCCTGAGAGCGATCAGGGCGAATGTCAGTCAACCATGCCAGCAACTGATTGACCCGTTGCATAGACGTCATCTCATGCCGATACGGCAGCCAATCTCTCGGCTGAATCCCCTGGATCGCCACCTCACTGCCCGGCCAAAACAGGGTGGAGCTGATGCGTCCCTGCTTCGCTGCCGTCACCCAGATGGGTTCTGAATCTGACCACCACGCAGGGTTCGTCAGCGCTTGACGGTCGCGAAGACGGAAAATCTGTTCAGGGATGTTGGGATCCCACATGGTGTTGTTCAAAATGCCATGGCCCGCTGGCCGACGTCCGGTGACCAGGCTGACGTGATTTGGAAAAGTGACCGTCGGAAAGACCGGGGTCAGCCCACTGGCTGTGGCGCCCTGGCGGGCTAGTTTCTCAAGGGTCGGCGCCTGGCCTCGGGCCAGGTAATCGGCTCTAAAGCCATCGATGCCCACCAGAATGACGAGTGGCTTGGAGCCTTCAGCGGCCCCGACGGGCGAGAGCCAAACGGCCGCGACCGTCATCAGACCGACGAGAGCCCGTGTCAGTCGACCCAGCGTGGGCTTGCAAGACATCCTGGACCAACTCCCAAATGTGAACTGGTCCAAGACTAGCGAAATATCATCGGCGCATCTATCGACCGGCACTGTCGATGGAAATTTGATGCAGCGCAACACGTTCTGGCTGTTTTGGGTACACTCTTGGCAAACCAGACCAAAAGGGAGCCCTCATGCAGATCAACGGAAGCGTCGCCCTGATCACCGGCGGCGGGAACGGCATTGGTGCAGCGATTGCCCAGTACCTCTCGGCCAAAGGCGCCAAAATCGTCATCGTGGACCGCTCGGAGGAGCAGGCCCAGGCGTCCGCCCAGGCCATCATGGCCTCAGGTGGCCAGGCGATTGCCATCGCCGCCGATGTCACCAAGGAAGATGACACCGCTGCCTTCATTGCCAAGGCACTGGAGGCCTATGGTCAGCTCAACATTGTGGTCACCTGCGCCGGCATCATTCGCGATGGCCTGACCATCAGTCCTGACAAAGAGACCAAGAAAGTGACCCGCAAATTGGGCCTGGACAAATGGCAGCAGGTCATCGATGTCAACCTGACCGGCACCTTCCTGACCATGCGCGACGCCGCCGAGGCCATGGCCAACGGTGGATGGCCTGGCCTGCTGGTGGGCATTTCCTCGGTCAACAAAGTTGGCCAGGTTGGGCAGATCAACTATGCCTCGACCAAAGCTGCTGTGGCCCTTATGCCCAAGATTCTGGTCGGTGAGTTCATGCTCAAAGGCATTCGCAACATTCGGGCCGTCAGCATCGCCCCTGGCTATGCCGCCACCAGCCTTTTGCAGGGGATGAACCAGGAGGCCCTGGCCGCGATCCTAAAAGACGTGCACCTGGGTCGCCTGGTCGAGCCCTCCGAGATCGCCTCTCTCATTGCCCACTGCGCCGAGAACGAGGCCATCAATGGCACCACGCTCGAGATCACCGGCGGCCTTTGCTACCCACACGCCATCGCCAAATAAGGCTTGTTCAGCCCTCGCCGGCTGCACCCGTATGAATCGGTTGTAGCTGGCGGGCCACCTTCTGCAAGATTCGGTAGGTGTCTCGGTCAAACTGACGCTCTCCTGGGGACTCTAGTAGGGAGGCCAATTCGTCTTCACTTCTGGCGATGCCCAGGTAGGCCCACTGGTCAATCACCAGGACAGCCTCGTCGGACTCGCGCAACACCGCTGGCCCCTGAAAGGGCCAGGCCGCCAACCGAAGCTTGACCAGTGCCAGACTCAGGCGAAGGTGGTGGTCCCTGAGCGACTCCTGTCCCTGGCAGGCGCCTCGACACTTGCGCAATTGGCGGCCAAAGCAGCCTGCACCCTGGCGCAGCTTCTCCAACCCCAGCAAGCCCTTGCAGAGTTCATGCTGATCGGCCAAATGCCGCAGGACACGCTTGGCCTCAGTCACCGATTCGAAAATACCGTGTAGGTCTTCACCTCTTGCAAACGAGCGATCCTGGCTGGTCACGACATCCACCTGTGGATCATCGTCCGCAGCCCCCAAGGCCAAAGAGGCAAAGCCCTTCTGCAGGCGGAGTTGCCTGTTAAAACTAGGCTTGAGCTCTTTGACCAACTGGGCTTCTCGCAGCAAGGCACTGACCTCTCCCGGCGTTTCCTCCCATGTGATGCTGCGGATCTGTTGGCTCAATCCCAGCTCCTTGGCCGAATAGACATCGGCTGCAAAGTGGGCGAAGACCCGCTCGCGAATGTTTTTAGATTTCCCAACGTAGAGCGGTGCGCCGTTCTCGCCCCAAAACAGATAGACCCCACAGGACTCGGGCAACTCCTCGGCCACAGTGGGATCGAGGCTCGACGGCAGGCTGGGATGGCCACACAAATCCACCACCGCCTCCCGAAGCTTCTCCTCAGGCAGCTGTGCCCGAAGTTTGATCCAGAGTTGGTGAATCAGGTCGGCATCGGCCAGAGCCCGATGCCGGTCTTGGACCTGCAGATCAAACCGTGCGATCAGGCTGTCGAGGTTGTGTTTCTTCTCTTGCGGGAACAGGGCCCGAGAGAGCTTCACGGTGCAGAGCGTGGTGGCCGAGAAGGCGTAACCCGTGCGCATAAAAGACTGCTTGAGAAACCCATAATCAAATCGAGCGTTGTGAGCAACGAACACCCTGCCCTGCAGACGACGGCGAACCTCTGGGGCCAGCTCATCAAAGCTGGGCGCCTGGGCCACCATGTCATTGGAAATGCCCGTCAGGTTCTCAATAAAACTTGGAATAGTCTGGTGCGGATTGACCAGACTGCTCCATCGCTCGACCTGCTCGCCATCGACGGTCACGATGCCAATCTCGGTGATGCGGTCTTTGGTCGGCGTTGACCCTGACGTCTCCAGGTCAACGAAAGCCAGTGGCAGATCGTCCAGCCGATCCGGCAAACGCGGGCGGGCCACCGCAGGCTAGGATATCAATGAAGCGAACATCCTCAGATTATCTTCGAGAATCGGGCCCGATCAAGGTCGGTCTGCAGATAAGCATCAAACGACATGGCAATCGCCCGAACCAGATACCAGCCTGTCTCGGTGACTGTAAGACCAGCGCGATCGATCTCAACCAGACCGGCCTCGACCAAGGGCGTCAAACGTTGGAGTTCATTGGCAAACAGAGATTCAAAATCCGCCAACTGACCCAGCCGGAAAGACTCGAAATCAATCTTGCCCTGGCACATGATCGCCATGATGACCGATCGCCGAATCAGATCGTCTCGCGAGAGGGTAATACCCTTGATGATCGGCAGACGGCCCTGGTCTAGGGCGTCGTAGTACTCCTCTAGGGTCTTGGCATTCTGACTGTAGGTCGCACCGACCCGGCCAATGGCCGACACCCCGAGGGCCACCAGATCACAATCCGGCTGGGTGCTGTAGCCCTGAAAATTTCGGTGCAAACGCCCCTGACGCTTGGCCACGGCCAGCGCATCGTTGGGCAGCGCAAAGTGGTCCATGCCAATGTAGACATAGCCTTGCGCCAGCATGGTGTCCAAGGCCATGCTGAGCATGTGCAGCTTGTTGGCCCCAGTGGGAAGCTCCGCCTCAATGATGCGACGCTGAGGCTTGAACCGATTGGGCAGGTGGGCATAGCCGTAGAGTGCAATGCGATCGGGTCGAAGGCGGTTGACCTGCTCGAGCGTTCGGGCAAACGACTCCGGCGTCTGCATCGGCAGGCCATAGATCAGGTCCAGGTTAATCGAGTCAAATCCGATCTCGCGAGACCAGGCCATCAACTCAGCCACCTGCTCATAGGGCTGGACCCGATGGACCGCCTGCTGGACCACCGGATCAAAGTCCTGCACCCCAAAACTCAGGCGGTTAAAACCAATCGACATCAGGTGTTTGAGTCGTTCCCGAGAGACCGTCCGCGGGTCAATCTCAATCGAATACTCCCCGCCGGGCACCAGTTCAAAGTGCCGACGGACCATCGACATGAGGTCGTCCATCTCAGCCATGGATAAAAAGGTCGGCGTACCACCGCCCAGGTGCAGCTGAGAGATCCGTTGGCCTGAACCCAGGTCTTGGGACACCAAATCCAGCTCTTTGGACAGGTAGTGCAGGTACTCGGCTGCCTTGCTGTGGTGCTTGGTGACCACCTTGTTACAGGCGCAGTAGTAACAGACGGATTCACAGAATGGAATGTGGATGTACAGAGACAAGGGACTGGCCGAGCGTTGTTCTCGACGCGAAGCCAGCACGGCCCGGAATTGGTCTGGGCCGAAGGCCTCCACAAACCGGTCTGCTGTGGGATAGGAGGTATACCTGGGACCGGGAATATCGTAGGCCTTGAGCAGGTCCTCTGAAATCACATGCTTCACCGCAAACCCCCTCGTCTAAAAGTTGAGTTCATTCTCCCCGGGCGGGCCCAAAGGGTTTTGACCAGCGTCAAGACCGGGCCACTTCTGGTCCGCAAATCAGCTACCCTATATACGAAGTGATGAATACATGGATACAAAAAGCCTAAAAGTCGCCTGCTCCAGCTGCAATCTTCGGGAGCTCTGTCTGCCTGTAGGCCTCAACAACGAGGAATTGGGCAAACTCGACAGCCTGATTGCAGGTCGCAGACGCATCAAGCGAGGCGCCACCCTTTACAAGACCGGTGATCCGTTCACGGCGATCTTTGCCATTCGAACCGGTTTTTTCAAGACCGAGGTCAACACCCCGGATGGCCGTGAGCAGGTCACGGGCTTTCAGATGATGGGCGAGATCATGGGTCTCGACGGCATTGTCCAGGATCACCACTCCTGTGATGCCATTGCCCTGGAGGATTCCGAGGTCTGCATCATGCCGTTTGACCGAATCGAAGAGCTTTCGCGCGAGTTCGGAACGCTGCAGCGGCACATCCATAAAATCATGAGCCGGGAGATTGTTCGAGACCAGGGTGTCATGCTGCTGCTGGGAAACATGCGGGCCGATGAACGTTTGGCTGCTTTTCTGGTCAATCTGGTTCAACGCCTGCACGCCCGGGGATTTTCTCAGTCCGAGGTGGTGCTGCGCATGACACGCAAAGAGATCGGAAACTACCTGGGTATGCAGCTCGAGACTGTCAGTCGGACCTTCTCCAAATTCGTTGAAGACGGCATCATAGATGTCAACCAACGACACATCACCATCAAGAATCTCGAAGCGCTTCGGGGCCTTCTCAGCACCCCGACTTCCAGTCACTGCAATAGCCCATCCTGATCATGCGCCGATCTTTTCAGCGCTGGCTGCCAACAGAGGACAAACTCAAGTCGAGCCGGGGACTTCGCTGGCTTGGGCCCCTGTTAAACCGACCTTGGCTTTGGCACTTTAACCGCAAAAGTGTAGCGGCCGGTGTCGGAATTGGAATCTTTTTTGGCTTTCTGATTCCCTTTCTCCAGATCGCCTTCTCCGCAATCGTAGCGATTGTTGTCCGGGCCAATCTTCCGGTGGCTGCCATCAGCACGCTGGTGTCGAATCCCTTTACCTTTGCCCCCATCTTTTACCTGGCTTACCAAACCGGACACTTGGTATTGGGCGAGCCGCTGAACGCATCCGATCTCGATGCCTTGGGGTCTGGCGCCACCCAACTCATCGAGGCGACTGGCGGTGGCATGGCCAGTGGCTTTGCCTGGGCCGATCTGCTGGCCATGGGCAAGCCCTTGTTTATAGGTCTGGCGATCTTTGCGGTGATTGGTGGTGTTCTCGGATATTTCGGTACCCTGTTGGCCTGGCGCGGCGTGACCGCGCTCAAGGCAAAAAGGCGGCGCCATCGCCGACAGAGCAGTCGACTGACCCAACCCTCTTAAAGAGGACAATCATGCTCACCGCAGACAGCATTAACCCCCTAACAGAGGCCATTCAGCTGGCCGTCGCGCCGGTTTTTTTGCTAACGGGTGTCGCTGGCATGCTCAATGCGTTGGGAACCCGCCTGGCGCGGGTGATCGACCGAGCACGTCAGTTACAGAACAAACTAGAAGATGAACAGCCGGCTCTATCGCCTAGCAAGCAGGCATCCATCTCGGCAGAGCTCAAGACCCTGCGCCAACGCAGCAAGATCATCAATCTGGCCACAGCACTTATGGTGATCTGTGCCGCCCTGATCGGTCTGACCGTGATGGAGCTGTTCTACTCCGCTGGACTGGGTGGCCGTCTGCAGATCACCCACTGGGTGACCACCACTTTTCTTGGTGGTTTTGGCTGTTTTATCACTGCCTGCATGCTCTATCTGGCCGAGATTTTGGTGGCCTCACAGAGCGTGCGGATCGGCAGGTGACTAGTCTTTTTTCTCAGGAATCAGAAAGTCAGCAACAGCCAGCGCCATGCCGCCAAGAAGAATCACGGTGATGTCAATCTGGGCGACCTTTAGAACGTAGGGCGTAAAAAACGCGAGCAGAAGGATCAGAGCGACAAGACTGCCCAACCGCGTCTTTTGGGTCTCAACAAGCTTCTGAGGACTTGCTGGGGTTTTGGTATTGCTCATATTGAACTCCGCTTATCAAATTCATTTACCAACCACTGGAGACTGCGCAGAAGACGTCCATCCTGCCGAAATGCCCCAACTGCCTGAACACCCAACGGCAAACCGTCTGCCGTCGATAAAAAAGGAAGGCTGACACTCGGAAGACCACCGAAGGTCCAAACCGTCTGCATGATCGGATTGCCAGTGCTTTGTAGACCATTCGGGGCCGCTCCAAGCGCAGCGGGCGACAGGATTGCGTCGTATCGATCGAAGAATTCCTCGAAGGCTGTTCTGACGTGAGGTACCCGCGATCTTGCAAGCAGGTAGTCATACGCCGTGATCGTGTGGGCCTTCTCAAGCCGACTCTGCATGGCTGGACTTAACTGGTGCCGATGATGGAGCCACTCCCTGCTAAGACTGGCCGCAAGTTCGGCTTCGTTGACCGTGCTGTGCCAATCCACTGCTTTGGTTACGATGTCTGGCAGACTGGTCTCGACGATCTGGCCTTCGAAAAGATCCAAGAAAGCCTCGTATGCCTCCTGGGCATCGGCACTGACCTGATCCCACCAAGGTGTCTTCACGAAACAAAAACGAGGGGGGACCGGATTTTCCTGCTGCAACAAATTCAGAAACGGATAGCTTGCTAGGCCTCTTGAGGCCAGATCGGAGCCATCATCCCCTGATACGACTTGTGCAACAGAGGCGATGTCTACAAGGCTTCTGGCGAAGAAGCCGACCTGATCGAGGGTGTCTGACTGCTCGAAAATGCCTGTCCGGGGGATCAGGCCATAACTGGGCTTAAAGCCATAGACGCCACAGAAGGAGGCCGGCCGAATCACCGAACCATTGGTCTGAGTGCCCAGGGCGACAGGAACCAATCCCGCAGCGACAGCGGCAGCTGAGCCGCTTGAGGATCCCCCAGGCGTGTGCTCAGGGTTGTGTGGATTCCTGGTCTTCGCCGGGTGAAACGTTGCGAACTCAGTGGTAGCAGTCTTTCCGAAGACCACTGCACCGGAGTTGCGAAGCCGACGGGCCACCGTTGCATCAGCAATGGCGAATTTACCCTCATATATTGGGCTGCCGTTAGCCGTCGGAAGATCCTCAGTTTCGATGATGTCCTTCAGCCCTACCGGCACTCCGAACAGAGGCCCGAGGGGCTCCCCCGCCTCCTTTTTAGACGCAAGCTGACAGGCCTGCTCCCGCACGACCGCCTCGTCAAGCGCCACAAAAGCCTGAATGTCTTGGTCGACCTTCTGCACAAATTGAAGGTGGTCCAGCAGCACCTTCTCAACAGCGAAGGCACCAGAGGTCATCCCCTGGTGCCAGTCGCTCAGAGACAACTCGGCGGTCGTTGTACCAGTAGGCTTCAACTACAGACTCTTGAAGATGCTCGGGTCGACGACAGATTCGTCCTTTGGATCATAAAGGATTTCATCAGCCTGATTAAACAAGACGTCCGGCAGGTATGTGACCAGGCTGGGGAAGACATAGGTCAACACAAGGGTCACTAGCACGATGTAAACAAATGGCATACATCCTGAGAACACAGTCGCCAAAGTAACCTCCTTTGGAGCCACCCCCTTAAGGTAGATGGCCGACATGGCCATTGGCGGCGTCAAGAATGCGGTCTGCAGGTTGATCGCAATCAGAATGCCGAACAGGATGGGGTCGATGTTGAACAGGGGCAGCAACGGCAGAAAGATCGGCACGAATATCACAATGATCTCGGACCACTCCAAAGGCCAGCCAAGAATGAAGATGATGATCTGGGTAATGATGAGAAACTGAAGTGGCGAGAGGTTCATGCTCATGATCAGGTCTTTGACCAGCGTCTCACCGCCCAAGTACCCAAAGACCGACGCAAAGGTGGCTGATCCCACGAACAAGAAGCAGACCATGGCCGAGGTACGGGCAGTCAGATAGACCGACTCACGTAGACGCTGCCATGAGAAAGCTTTGTAAACAATGGCGAGTATGAGCCCGCCAAGCGCTCCCATCGCCGCCGCCTCCGAAGGAGTCGCCATTCCCAGCAGGATGCTGCCCAGGACCGAGAGAATCAAGGCCGCTAGAGGCACAAAGGCCTTCAACACCAGAAGTATGGTTGCGATTACCGAGTAGTTTTGCAGGTCCTTCGGCTTTGGAGCCAGCGAAGGGTTCATAATCGCCCGAGCCACGACGTAGACCAAATACAACCCGGCAAGAAGAAAGCCAGGAATAAGTGCGCCTGCGTAGAGCTTCACAACCGAGACACTGGCTGTCGCCGCGTAGACGATGAGCAAAATGGACGGTGGAATCAGAATACCCAAGGTACCACCAGCAGCAATGACACCGGTAGAGAGTTTCTGGTCGTAGCCCGCCTTGAGCATCGGCGGCAAGGCAATGAGAGCCATGAGGGTAACGACGGCACCAACGATACCTGTAGCGGTCGCAAAAAGTGCGCAGGTGATGAGGGTAGCCACTGCCATGGAGCCTGGCAGAAACCTAAGACCGACCTGCAGGCTCAAGAAGAGCCGGTCGAGAATATTGGCGCGCTCGATGATGTATCCCATAAACAAAAAGAGCGGGATAGAAATCAACACATCATTGTTCATCACACTGAAGGTGTTTTGAACAAACAAGTAAAAGATTTTATTCTCGAGAATCGCAACGCCAGGTTCCCAATAGGCATACAGGCCAAAGCCAATGCCCATAGCCATCAGGGTAAAGGCGATCGGAAATCCAAGAAAAATAACGAAGATAAACAAGCCGAGCATGACCACGGCGACAATAGGATCACTCATTCTGAGTCCTTAGTACCAAACTGTTGCTGAAGAACCAATTCGAGTTCTTCGACGTCGCCCTCGCGGGGCATCCAATCACCGGTGCGAATACAGAGAATGCAACGCATGATCTCAGCGATTCCTCCGATCGCCAGAGTCAAGCCAGTCAGAGGAATCATGAGCTTTAGAGGCCAGACGGGAATCCCTGCCGGACTGTTGACGCTGGATTCCAGAATGCTTGCAGACTGGAAAGAGTACTGAGATCCCGTGTAGACCATCGCAAAGATGCCCGGGAAAAAGAAGAATATGTAGAGGACAAGGTCGACCCGAGCCTGCGTGGTGGGCTTCCAACTCCGGTAGGCAAAATCGCCTCGGACGTGAGAACCACGACTCAGCGCGTAGGCCCCAGACATCATAAAGAGCGCCCCGTACATCATGTAACTAATGTCAAAGGCCCAAACAGTGGGGGCGCTGAGCACATATCGCATGAATACTTCGAAGCAGGTGCTACCAGCCAACACCAACACGCACCAGGAGAAGGCGTGTCCTATCGATTTGTTGAGTGAGTCGACGACTCGGATAAAACTTTCCATTCAGGCTCTTTCGGCTCGTTGAGGACTAAAAAACGGGGCCACCACGCTTAACGTGGCAGCCCCAAGCTTCAAGCTAGCTCGTTAGCGCGGCAGCTTGATCTTCTGCACGTGCTCATAGGCCATCTTATAGTCGGCTTCGTTGGTGAAATGATAAAAGCCAACCCGACGCGACCAGGCCTTGAAGGAGTCGTTGATCTCCTTGAACATATCGACTTCTTTTTCAAGCTTCGGAGTTACCTTGTCCCAGGCGGCCAACTGACCCTTGTAGACGTCCGATGTGGTTCGGGATACCTGGACCTTGTGTTTGGTGATCAACTCCTGCAGATCCTTGGAGTACTGGTCATGGGCCAGGGCGGTGGAGGCCAGCGAAGCAGCCTCGGCAGCGTACTTCAGGATGGCCTTGAGGTCCGCCGGCAGGGCGTTGTACTTGGCCTTGTTGAAAATAATCTCAAAGAACTCCTGGGCCTGGTGGAAGGAGCCCATCGCGTAGTACTTGGCGACGTCCTGGGCGCCGAAACGCATGTCGGCCGTGGGGTTGTTGAACTCGAAGGCATCAATCACGCCGCGCTGCATGGCAGGAACGATCTCACCACCGGGAAGCTGCGCAACCGACATACCCATTTCCTGGAACATGTCAGCCGCCAGGCCGATGGTGCGGTACTTGAAGCCTTTCAGGTCAGCCGCCTTCTTGGGAGGCGCTTTCTTGAACCATCCGAGTGGCTGTGAGGGCATGGGGAAACTGAAAAAGCCGACCACGTTGAGGTCCAGCTTAGCGGTCAGTTTGTCCCACAACTGCTGACCACCGCCTTTGTAGATCCATGAGAGACCAATCTCTGGTGTGGCGCCGCTTACGGGGCCAGTACCAAACAGGGAGGCACTTTTGTTTTTGCCATACCAATAGCCCGATACGTGGTGCCCGGCATCCAGAACACCCTTGCTGACGGCGTCGATGATTTCAAAGGGCTTCACAACGGCACCAGCGGCCAGGTACTCGATCCGCAGGCGGCCACCAGCCATCTCGTTGACACGCTCAACGTAGAGCTTGGCCATATCGGAGAAAATCTCGTTTGCACCCCAAGAACCCTGCATTTTCAGGACGATGGGAGCCTGAGCCACAGAAATCATGGGGAAGCCGGCTACAGGAGCAGCAACTGCTGCCGTGGCGGCCTTGCTGAAGAACTTACGACGGCCGGCGGTTTTGGCGGTTGCCTCGACTGCGGCGACTTCTTTTTGGGAATGCTCCATTCATTGTCTCCTGACAGGTGTTCGAACGAATTGATGAAAACGGGGATAACGCCCAGTTACCACGTGGCAAGAGTGTAAGCCTCTGACCAGACTTGCGACATGACCCAAACCTCGGTAGTTTCCCCCATGATGATCAAAGGTTTGGTGATTTTACTGCTCTACCAAGGTGCAGGCGAGATTCTCGCTCGGGGACTCTCCTCGCCGGTGCCTGGCCCGGTGATCGGCCTGGTTTTGCTGCTGGTGAGCCTTTTGTGGCGCCAAAAGACTGATCCGGACCTTCAGATGGTCGCACAGGGCTTGACGGCCCACCTGGGACTTCTCTTCGTTCCGGCGGCGGTCGGGGTGGTCAGCTTTCTGCCCATGCTCAAGGGACATATGCTCGCCATCTTCTCGGTCTTGGTGGTCAGCGTCATCCTGGCCATGGCCAGCACCGCCCTTGTCCTAAAGCGGCGGGCCGCAGACGGACCGGCGGAGTAGTCAATGGACCTGAGAGAAATCTGGGTCTACCTCAGCGGCAGCCCGCTCTTTAGCCTGATCCTGACCCTGGTGGCCTATCAACTGGGCGTCATGGCTCACCAAAGGTTTGGCCGGTCGCCCTTGGTCAACCCAGTGGCCATTGCCGTTCTCTTGACCGCCGGCATGCTGCTGCTCATCGACATGCCCTACCCCCAGTACTTTGAAGGGGCCCAGTTCATTCACTTTCTGCTGGGCACAGCAACGGTAGCCCTGGCCGTGCCCATCGCTCAGGGTTGGCATCTACTCAAGGGGCGCTTTGCCCAACTGGGCCTGGCGCTGCTGATGGGCGGTCTGGTTTCGGTGGTCTCCAGCGTTGGATTGGCCAGCCTGTTGAAGATCCCCACCGATCTGGTGACCCCCATGCTGGCGAAATCCGTCACCGCCCCGATTGCCATGGGCATTTCCGAATCCATGGGAATCTCCCCGACCCTGACCGCAGTCTATGCGGTGCTGACCGGGGTCATAGGCGCCATTGCAGCCACCCACCTCCTCAATGCCCTGGGCATGAAAGACTGGACGGCCCGGGGCTTCGCAGTCGGCGTAGCCGCTCACGGGATCGGCACCTCTCGTGCCTTTGCGGTTCACCCCGACGCGGGTGCCTTCTCGAGTGTGGGGATGGGCCTGCATGGCGTGGCGGGCGCCCTGTTCCTGCCCCTGATTGGCCCGTGGCTTCTAAAGTGGCTCAGCTAGCGAGCGGACTCTCGTCTTAACTGGCCTCTGAGGTAGACCGCCGCGTACAAAGCCGGCAGCGAAAAGAGCGTCAGCGCGGTTGCAACGATCAGCCCCCCCATGATCGCCACCGCCATGGGGCCCCAGAAGACGCTGGACTGCAGTGGCACCATAGCAAACACGGCTGCAGCAGCGGTCAACAGGATGGGACGAAAACGCGAGACCGTGGCCTCCACAATCGCCGACCGCAGATCCCTGGCCTGGCGCTCTCGCTCGATCTGATCAATCAGGATGACCGAATTGCGCATGATCATGCCCATCAGCGCAATCACGCCGAGCATGGCCACAAACCCGAAGGGCCGATTGAGCACCAGCAATGCAGCAGCGGCACCGGACAGGCCCAGGGGTGCAGTGGCCAAGACCATGAAACTGCGCGAGGAACTCTGCAACTGCAGTACCAGCAGGGTTAAGGTGATGAAGAGCATGATGGGCATGCCGGCAAAAATGGACTGCTGTCCCCGGCCACTCTCCTCGACCTCACCGCCGACCTCTAACCTCAATCCAGCCGGGAACGCGGCCATGGTCGGTGCCAGCTGACTCATCAACTCTTTGGTGACCGTGGGTCCCTGACGACCCGGACCCACCGAGGCCTGCAGGGTCAGGGCGAACTCACGATTTTGTCGCCAGACGATGCCAGGTTCCCAGACCATCTCCAGACGGGCCAGCCGAGACAGCGCCACTTGCTGACCTGACTGCGAAGGCACCAACAAGCCCTTCAAGTCCTCCAGGCCGTCGCGCTCCTGGGCAGGCAGGCGCAATACGATCGGAATCAGACGCGTGCTCTCTCGATACTCACCAACAGTCACACCGGTAAATCGGGCGGCCAAGACCTCGGCAATGGACTGCGGCGACACCCCAAGATCCCGTGCACGCCCAAGGTCCAGTTGAATCTGAACCACCGGTCTTAACTCATTCCAATTGTTGTTCAGGCCCCGAATGTCCGGGTGGGCCCGCATCACCTCGGTCACCTTGGGTAGCCAGGCCTGGACCAGCCCCGGCTGCTCGGACACCAGACGCAGCTGCACTGGATAGGCCACAGGCGGCCCGTTGGGCAGGAGTTTCATACGCAGCCTGGCCTGAGGGGCCACGTCCGACAGGGCCTGTTGGAGGCGACTCAGCATGGCCTGACGATCCTCGCCAGGCTTGGGCACCACAATCAGCTGGGCCACGTTGGGCTGCGGAAAAATAATGTCCAATGGCAGAAAGAATCGTGGTGCACCGCTCCCAACCCAGCTGGTCAGACTGCCATGACCAGGATCCTTCAGGATCACTTGCTCCAGGGCCTGAACCGTCCTCTGGGTTGCCTCGATGCTGGCGCCTTCTTGAAGAAAGACATCGATCAGCATCTCGGGACGGGACGAATCGGGGAAAAACTGCTGCTGGACCTTGGACATCCCCACCAGGCCCAGTCCAAACGAGAGGACAGTAGCTGCCAGGACCCTCCAGGGATGGTCCACGCACCAGCTCACCACCGATCGAAATCGTTGGTAAAAATCGGATTGAAAGGCCTCCGCATAAGCCTCTCCAGCCACCACTGGCTTGCTCTTCAGCAGCCAAAAGCCCAAGACCGGCACAAAGAACACCGAGACCAACCACGAGACCAGCAAGGCCGCCGCTGTCACGCCGAATATGGCAAAGGTGTACTCACCCACGGTGGACTTGGCGATGCCAATTGGCAGAAAGCCAACCGCGGTGATCAAGGTACCGGTCAGCATGGGCATGGCCGTCAGAGAGAAGGCCGCAGTAGCTGCTGAGAGTCGGTCGGCGCCCTCTTCTAATTTGCGCACCATCATCTCCACCACGATGATGGCGTCATCCACCAGCAGTCCGAGGGCGATGATCAGAGAGCCCAGCGAGATCTTGTGAAGCCCGATGCCCCAGGCCTTCATAATCAAAAAGGTCACCGCCATGACCAGGGGAATGCTAATGGCCACAATCAGTCCGGGACGCGGGTCGATGCGAAGCGGTCGCTGGTGCAATCCGAGGGCCAAGAGACTCACGCCCAACACAATGGCCAAGGCCTCCGCGAGCACTTTGAGAAATTCCCCGATCGAGCTCGCGACCACCCCGGGCTGATCTTGTACCTGGGTAAGCTGCACCCCTAGTGGGAGATCCGGTTGAATCTGCTCGACCAACTCGTTCATGGCACGGCCCAGGGCAATGACGTCGCCACCCTTTTTCATGGAGACACCCAGACCAAACACAGACTGGCCGTTGACACGCATGAGCTGTCCACTGGGGTCAGGCGGGCCTCGACGCAGCTCACCCAGGTCTGAGAGCCGAAGGATTTGGCTACCGGCTCGAATGGGCGTCTGGGCGATCTGCTCCTCTGACTCAAACTGGCCTGTCACCCGAAGCGGGATCTCGAAAGGCTCGGCGCGAAGGCTGCCTGCCTGCACCACCCGATTCTGGGCGTTGATCTGATCCGAGATCTGGGCCGTGGTCAGGCCATAGCGGGCTAGTTTGGTTCGGGACAACTCCAGATAGATGCGTTCCGGCTCCAGACCGAAGACCTCCACCTTGCCCACGTTGCTGACTCGCAGCATGCGGGAGCGCAGGTCTCGGGCAAGCTCCGACTGTCGGGCCAGACTGAGTCCTGGCGCCTGCACGGCATAGATGATGCCGAAGGTGTCACCAAAATCATCGTTGAAGAATGGACCCTGGACACCAAGCGGCAGACTGCCAGCCATGTCCATCATTTTTTTTCGGATGGTGTAGAACCGCTGGGAGACCTCTTTGGGATCGAAATCGTCCCCAATCTCGACGATGACCGTGGTGTGCCCCGGCTTGGAGAAACTCACCGTCTTGCGGACATTAGGCACCTCTTGAACGATCCGCTCGAGTCGATCGGCCACTTGAGCAGCCATCTGCATCGCGGTAGCGCCAGGCCAATTGGCCTGGACCACCATCACTCGGAAGTTAAACGGTGGATCCTCGTCCTGGCCCAACTGAAAATAACTCGCCACACCCAAGAGCATCAGCGCCACCATCAGATAGCGCACCAGGGCTGGGTGCTCGATCGCCCAGCGAGATAGGTTGAATGGTGTCATTTGACGTTCTGGGCACCGGTCGGCACCCGAACTCTCTGACCATCGGTGAGCAAATGGGCACCAATGGCCACCACCACATCACCGCTTTGAAGACCCTTGGCCACCTGGGCCCAACGCTCGTCACTGCTTGCGACCGTCACCAGCTGCTGACGAACCCGGTGACCGCCCTCGATGGGCTCAATCAGCATGACGGCCTGCCCCCCATTGATCACGGCTGACAGAGGCACTTGGATCCGCTGATCAGCACCGGACAGTGGCTGAGCAACCGGAGAAGCAGACCCCGACAGCACCACCAAGACCGCACCAGCCTCAACGCGCTGGCCCTTGCTGACGGCGACACGCTGAACCACCCCTCCCACCAAAGCCCGACTGGTGATCAGACCCAATCCATCGAGCTTGGCTTCGTGCTCGGCCCGGGCAGCCAATACAGCTGCCTGTCGACGCTCGAATTCAGCCTGCGAGATGAAGTTCTGCTGACGCAATCGTTCATACCGAGCGAAATCCGCTTCGGCACTGGCCAACTGGGCGGCAGCAGCAGCGATCTGAACCCGGGCACTTGAATCGGCCAATCGCGCATCAATCGGATCTAACCGAACGAGTGCCTGGCCAGCGACGACGCGATCACCTGACTTGACCAAGACAGACTCGACCACGCCATTGGACTGGGCCACAACGGTTGGCGAATTCGTCTGAGAGACAACAGCGGAGGAACCCCCAGACTGCAGGGTTGATCTGCGGTCTTCAATCCGGTAGACCTCTACCAGGGGGTCTGGCAATGGCTTGGGCGCCTCCTTGGAACAACCGGCCGCCAGTGACAGCGCCGCTGCGACCACCAGTGACAACCATGGCTGCGCCCTCATTGGCCAGCCTCCCGCTGATGACGAAGTCCCGCCCAGAGCAGACTGAGCCAGCCCACGATAAAGGCAAATCCTCCAAAAGGGGTGACGGCCGCGAAGGCCTTGTGACCGGTGTAGACCATGGCATACAGGCTTCCGCTGAAGAACACAGTCCCCATGACAAAGCAAATCCCCGCTAGGGTGACCCCAACACGAAATCGAGAGAAATTAACCATGGCAGCACAGCCAAACAAGGCCACCGCATGGATCATCTGATAAGAACTGGCGGTCTTCACCCAGTCCAATTGGTCTGGTTCGAGCAGGCCGACCAGCATGTGGGCCGCTGCTGCGGAGACCGCTACCGCCATCGCCCCAAACAATCCTGCGAGGGTCAGAAATACCCTCGTCCAAAACACCATGAGCATGCTGCCTCCTAGGCCGTCAGATGGCCAAGTCTTTCAGTTGGAAAGGCGGCGTCGAGCAGATTCTGGGTATAAGGCTGTCGAGGCCTCTGCAGCACATGCTCGGTCGCACCAAACTCCACTATGTTGCCATGCCGCATGACCAACACTCGATGGGCCATGGCGCGCATGACCGCCAAATCGTGCGAGATCAAGACATAGGTCAAACCTCTGGCCTGCTGCAGACCGACTAACAATTCCAGAATTTGCTTCTGAACAGACACATCCAGGGCACTGGTCGGTTCGTCCAGAAGCAGGAGCTTTGGCTCGACAATCAAGGCCCGGGCGATGGCAATTCGCTGACGCTGACCACCGGAGAAGGCATGGGGGTATCGACCCAAGGCCTCGATGGGCATGCCCACCTCTAACAGGGCCTGCTCACAGCGCTGCTGTCGTTCGGACGCATCAAGCTGAGGGGCATGCAGCAACAACCCCTCCTCCAGAATTTGAGCAATGGTCCGACGGGGGGACAAGGCGCTAAAAGGGTCCTGGAAGACCACCTGAAAATCTCGGCGCAACCCCCGAAGCGTTTTAGAGGTCAGCCCAATGATGTCGTGGTCGTCCAGGCGGATCTGGCCTTTGACCAACGCACTGGACAGTCGCAAGAGTGCAAGTCCCAGCGTGGTCTTCCCAGAGCCAGACTCCCCTACAATCCCAAGGGTCTCACCCTTGGTCGCGACGAAGCTCACGCCATTGACCACCGACCGATAACGTGGCCTGATCCAACTGCCTCCAATGGGGTACGAACATTGGAGTTGGCGAACCTCAACCATGATCGGACCCTTTTGGGCCGGGCCCACCAGAGGGACCGGTTCGGCCGCAATCAGCTGCTTGGTATAGGCCTGCTCGGGTGCTGAGAACAAGGCCGCCGTCTCTTTCACCTCCACCAGACGCCCGGTCTGCATGACGACAACCCGCTGGGCAAATCGGCGAACCATGGGTAGGTCATGGGTAATCATCAGAATCGCCATGCCTGTCTCGCGCTGCAAGTCGAGCAAGAGATCCAAGACCTGCTGCTTCAGGGTCACATCCAGAGCAGTAGTGGGTTCATCTGCTATCAACAGCTTTGGGCGGCAGGCCAGTGCCATGGCAATCAAAACCCGCTGACGCTGGCCACCCGACAATTGGTGCGGGTAGGCCATGACCGCGTGTTCAGCCGAATCAATGCCCACCCGTTCCATCAACTCGCCAGCGCGCTGCATTGCCTGGACCGGCCCCAAGCCCTCGTGGGTCTGTAACACCTCGGCAATCTGTTGACCGACTGTGAGTAGGGGGTTCAAGGCCGTCATCGGCTCTTGAAAGACCATCGCAATCTCGGAACCCCTCATGGACTGAAGTCGCATGGCCGAGGCGTCCAAGAGGTCTTCACCCTGCCAGAGCACCTGACCCGTCACCTGTGCGTCGGGCACCAGACCCAACACAGCCAAGGCCGTCACGGTCTTGCCCGAGCCAGACTCCCCTACCAAGGCCAGCCTCTCACCGGGATCGATGGTCAGAGAGAGAGACTCAACGGCCGCCGGTCCCTCGTCCAACTGCCCAAACCGAACCGTCAGGTCCGACAGCCTCAGCAGGGACTGCTTATCGGCGAGTGTCGAGTGCATCGCGCAGCGCCTCCCCAATAAAGATCAACAGCAGCAGCAAGGCTACCAGCACCCCAAAGGTGGAGACCGTAATCCACCAGGCGTCGAGGTTGTCTTTGCCCTGGGCCAACAGTTCCCCAAGGCTTGCGGTCGAGGTCGGGACGCCGAGCCCCAGAAAATCGAGACTGGTCAGCGCCAAGACCGCCGCCGACATTCGGAACGGCAGAAAGGCGATCACCGGTGTCAGGCTGTTGGGGAGAATGTGGCGGGTCATGATTCGCCAGTCTGACAGGCCCATGGCCCGCGCTGCAGTCACGTAATCCAGGCCTCGGTTGCGCAGAAACTCGGCACGGACATAATCAGACAGCCCCATCCATCCAAAGACCGAGAGAATTACCAGCAAGACTATTAGGCCCGGCTCGAACATCGAGGCGAGGATGATCAGCAGGTAGAGCTCAGGCAATGAGCCCCAGACCTCTATCAGACGCTGGAAAAATAGATCAATTCGGCCAGCAAAATAGCCCTGGATGGCGCCGAAGAAAATGCCCAATACCAGACCAATGGCCGTCAAGGCCAATCCAAACAAAACCGATACCCTGAAGCCGTAAATCAACCGAGCCAGGACATCTCGGCCCCGGTCATCGGTTCCCAGCCAGTTCTCAGCTGAGGGCGCAGCCGGATTGGGGGACGGTGCAAAGTAGTTGATGGTCTGAAAACTGTAGCGGTTCAATGGGTAAAGCGCCCAATTCCCATCGGCCTCCAGCCTCTGCTGAATATAGGGATCCAGGTAATCTGCGGGCGACTCAAATTCCCCGCCAAAGGTTTTCTCGGAGTAGTCCTTGACCAGCGGCCAATACAGACTCCCCTGATAGGACACCACCAACGGGCGGTCGTTGGAGATCAACTCAGCGGACAAACTCAAGGCGAACAGCAGCAGGAAAATCCGCAGACTCCAGAGTCCACGACGATTGGCACAGAAACGACGCCAGGCCAGACGGGCGGGAGAATCGATCATGATTTCTGCGCTCCAAACTGAACCCGCGGATCAACCACCACGTACAACAAATCGTTGACCAGTTTGGCCAACAGACCAATCAGAGAGAAGAAGAACAAGGTTCCCATGACCACGGGGTAGTCGCGCTTCATGACTGACTCATAGGACAACAGCCCTAGGCCATCGAGTGAAAACAGGGTCTCGATGAGCAAGGATCCAGTAAAGAACGCGCCCACAAAGGCAGCCGGAAATCCGGTCACGATGGGGATCAGGGCATTGCGCAGAACATGGCGCCAGAGGACCACGTCCTCCGGAAGGCCTTTGGCCCGTGCGGTCAACACATACTGACGGCGAATCTCCTCGAGCATGGTGTTTTTGGTCAGCATCGTCACCACGGCGAAGCTTCCCAGAATCAGGCAGGTCAGCGGCAAGGCCAGGTGCCAGAAGTAGTCCAGCACCTTTCCAATGAGCGACAAGGACGCGAAGTCATCCGAGGTCAGGCCTCGAAGCGGAAACAGGTGCAGAAAACTACCCCCGCCAAAAAAGACCAGCAACACCACACCGAGAACAAATCCCGGAATGGCGTAGCCAATCAGAATAGCCAGACTGGTCATCAGATCGAACCGACTGCCATGGCGAACGGCCTTCGCAATCCCGAGAGGAATGGAGACCGCGTAGGTAATCAGAAAGCTCCAGATCCCCAAGCTAATCGAGACAGGAAGCTTGTCAACGATCAACTCCCAGACGCTTCGGTTGTGAAAGAAACTCGTACCCAAATCCAGACGCAGAAAGCCGACCACCATGTCAACAAACCGCTCAGTCACGGGTTTGTCGAAACCATAGAGCGCCTTGATCTCCTGAAGACGCTGGGGATCCACCCCAACGCGGCCGCGGTAGAGGCCGCTGGAGGCCTGGCCAACATCGCCAGCAGCAGAACTGCCCGGCACCGCAAGGCCAGCCGTGCCACCCGCCGAATGATCCCCTTTGAGCATCTGCACCATCTGCTCCACCGGTCCTCCGGGTACGAACTGGATGAGCGTGAACGTCACCAGCAGAATGCCCAGCAGCGTAGGCACCATGAGGAGCAGACGCTTGAGCACATAAATCCAAATGGCAGAAGAGCGGAGTGCTCCCATCATTGAGGTCCTTTCTGAGACCACCACCAGGTGGCCATCACCCAATCCTCAGAGTGATAGTAAAGCGGAGGCTTCTTGGGGCCCTGGAGGCCCTGCCGATAGGCGACCCGATGGACATTGTTGTGCCAGTGGGCAATTGCATAGTGTCCATGTCGGAGCAGACGATCAAGCACCTTGGCAGCTAGGACCATGTCTGAGCGGTTACGCGCTGAAATCACCGATGTAATGGCGGCATCCACCAGAGGGTCTGCGATGCCAATGTAGTTGTCGGCGCCGGGTTGTTTGGCGGACTGGCTGGTAAACCGAAAGAGCAATTCATTGCCAGGGTTTTGGCTGGAGAGATACCAATGAACCACCATGTCGTAGTCATAATCATCCAGTCGCTTCTTGTAGAGCGAATTGTCCGTGACCCGACTGCGCGCCTCGATACCCAGCTTGGCCAGGTTGCGGGCAAACGGAGCAATCACGCGCTCCCAACTCTTCTGGCTGATCAGAATCTCAAACTGCAAGGGTTGGCCCTTGTCATTGACCAGACGGCCATCCACCAGTTGATAGCCCGCCTCGGTCAGAAGCGCCCTCGCCTGGCGAAGGTTGTCTCTGAGCGACGATGGCGCAGCCGTGCTGGCCGGAGTGGGCACCGGACCCAGCAGCTCAGGAGGCAAAGCGCGCCCTGTCTTGGCTGACAGAGCCTTGAGAAGACTGACCTGGCTGGGGTTCGGAGCGCCCACAGCAGCCATTTCAGTATTGGTGAAGTACGAATCTGAGCGGCGATACTGGTTATAAAAGAGTTGGCGGTTCATCCACTCAAAATCCATGGCGAGTTCGATGGCCCGCCGGACCCTGACATCCTGAAAAACCGGTCGGCGAAGGTTGAAATAAAACGCCTGAAGTCCTGCCGCATTCGAGGTGGGCATCTCGGTTTTGATCAGGCTGCCACTGTCAAATGACCGGCCTTTGTAGGAGCGAGCCCAATTCTTCGCCGTGTTCTCGTGGATGAAATCAAACTCACCAGCCTTCAAAGCCTCCAGGCGGGCAAAAACATCTTTGTAGTACTGGAAGCTGATCCGCTGGAAATTGAACTGACCTGCGCGGCTTGGCTTTTGAGCGCCCCAATAATCCGACTGACGCAAATAGGTGATGCGCTTGCCCAAGTCGAACTTCTCGACCACGTAAGGACCAGAGCCGATGGGCAATTCTTGGACGACCTGGTCAAAGGTCTTGTCAGTGGGAATCCAGTCACGGGAAAAGACGGGCAGGCTGGCCACAATCATGTGCAACTCCCGATTGCGTCGAAGAAACTCGAACCGGACGGTCCTCTCGTCCACCACCACAACCGCCTTGACGTCCGCCCAGTAGTTCTTCCAAATGGGACTGGCCAATGGCCCACGCAAGGTATCAAAGGAGAACTTCACATCCTGGGCGGTGACCGGCTTGCCATTGGAGAAGCGGGCCTTGCTGTCCAGCCGAAACTCAATGGCCATGGCATCACTGGCCAGGCGCATCTCGCTGGCCAGCAGGCCATACATCGACATCGGCTCATCCAGGCTGGCAATGGCCAGCGGTTCAAAGACGAGCTCCATGAGCCCCCTGGCGGACAGGCCCTTCAGCGTAAAGGGATTGAGTTTGTCGAAGCCCCCCATGGCCGCCAGACGTAGCTCTCCACCGAGCTGTGGCTGACCCGAGACGTAATCAAAATGTTTAAAGCCTGCGGCATACTTGGGCTCACCGCCCAAGGCCATGGAGCGGCTCCAGGGGCCAAAGCTGTCCTGCGCCACCGCAGTGGACAGCCCGAAGATCCAGATGGCCAGGCCCACACCCATTCGACGGAGTCCTGGAAGCAGGAAAACGCTGTCTGTCATGGCGAGCAGTTTAGCCATCAATTGCAGACTTGGCGCGGCGCGCCATCCGCGGATTCATGGCGATCAGGGATATTCCCGGTCTAGCGCTTAAAATCACGGAATCATTCGCCAACCAGACCAAGAAACGAGGCACACATGGCATTTCTGTCAGGCAAAAATATTCTGATCACCGGCCTGCTGTCCAACCGCTCCATCGCCTATGGCATTGCCAAGGCCTGTCATGCCCAAGGTGCCAACCTGGCGTTCACCTATCAGAACGAGCGCTTCGAAGATCGCGTCAAGGACATGGCAGCTGAATTTGGCAGCCAGATCTGCATTCCCCTCGATGTCGCCGAAGACAGCCAGATTCAGGCTGCCATGACCCAGTTGGGTCAGCACTGGACGCACTTGGACGGCTTGGTCCACGCCATTGCCTTCGCTCCCCGCGAGGCCATCGCCGGTGACTTTTTGGAGGGTATGAGTCGAGAGGCCTTCACCACCGCTCATGAGATCTCGGCCTACAGCTTTCCCGCCCTCGCCAAGGCGGCCCTGCCCCTGATGACTGGACGACAGGCAGCCTTGGTGACGCTGAGCTACCTGGGCTCTGTCCGGATGGTCCCCGCCTACAACACCATGGGCCTGGCCAAGGCTAGCCTCGAGGCGGCCGTCCGCTACATGGCCTCCAGCCTGGGACCCAAGGGTATTCGGGTCAACGGCGTGTCAGCCGGCCCCATCAAAACCCTGGCCGCCAGCGGCATCAAGGGCTTTGGCAACATCCTGTCTGTGGTGGAGCAAAATGCACCACTTCGGCGCAACGTCACCATCGACGACGTCGGAAACGTCTGCGCCTTCCTGCTCTCGGACCTGGCCGCGGGCGTCACGGGTGAGATCACCTACGTAGACGCTGGCTTCTCCACCGTCGCCTCTGGTCTTGCCGAATAAGACCACCGTTCTGATTGCCAGCCCGTTTGGTCAGAAGACCCAGACGGGAAACTGGCAGACGGCTCGGCGCTATGCTGACCACTTGCAGAGCGTCGGCTATGAAGTGACGGTGCTGGCCGAGTACGATGGCCTGCAGCCTCTGCCGGCCTGTGAGACTGCAATCGTTCTGCATGCCAAACGATCCAGGTCGGTAGCCGAGGCCCTGACTCGGACCGGCACACCTTTCGCGGTGGTCCTCACCGGCACCGATCTCTACGCAGACCTTCAGCACCCCAATACCCCGGACTTCCAGGCCTGCCAACAGACCATTGACGCAGCGCAGTTGGTCGTCACGCTGCAATCTCGTGCTGCCGAAGAACTCGTCCGAATACTGCCGCAAACCGCCGGCAAGCGTCGCGTCATCGCCCAAGCCGTCCCACTGGAAGCACCCGACCGCTGGGCGCCCTCTTACGTTCAGACTCCAGGGACTGCGCTGACCTGGCTGATCAGTGGCCACGTCCGGTCCGAGAAAGATCCCCTGACAGGACTGGCCGGCTTTGCCCAGGCTTTCCCCTCGGCATGCCTGGCCGATGGCAGCCCCACCTACCTCACCCATGTCGGTGGGGCGCGCGACCCATCTGCAGCAGAAGCATTGGTAGCTGCGGCCAACCAGATGCCCTCGGGGTCCATCACCTTGATGGGGGCCCGGCCACACGACCAGGCCGTTGGCCTGATGGGACAGCACCACTGCCTGATCCAGCCCTCTCGCATGGAGGGCGGAGCACTGGTGATTTCAGAGGCCGCCGCCCATCGCCTGCCGGTTCTGGCCAGTCGGATCGATGGGCACTTGGGGCTGCTCGGCGAGGACTATCCAGGCTATTTCCAGGTGGGCAGCCCAGCCGACCTGGCCATCTTGATGCGCCGGTTTGCCGAATCAGTCGCCTTCCGGGATGACCTGCGTTCAGCTCTGATCCAAAACACCCCCGCTCTGACCAGCCCCTCGCTGGAGAAAACCCAGTTAAAGTCCCTGATCGAAAGACTGCGGCAACCATGAAGACTTATCTCGACCTGATGCGCCATGTCCTGGAACATGGCACCCCCAAGACCGATCGAACTGGCACCGGCACTCGGTCCGTCTTCGGATGGCAAATGCGATTTGCCTTGGCCGATGGCTTTCCAATTGTCACCACTAAAAAACTCCACACCAAGAGCATCATTCACGAGCTGCTCTGGTTCCTGCGAGGCGAGACCAATGTCAAAAGCCTGCAGGCTGCCGGCGTGTCGATCTGGGATGAATGGGCTGACGAGCACGGCGAATTGGGTCCGGTCTATGGCAAGCAGTGGCGGGCCTGGCCGGCCCCGACGATGGACAACCCCAATCGTGTGATAGACCAGATGCAGGGCCTGGTCGATGACATTCGTCGCACGCCAGACTCTCGTCGACTGATTGTCAGCGCCTGGAACGTTGGACAAATCCCCGAGATGGCCTTGGCCCCTTGCCACGCCTTCTTCCAGTTCTATGTGGCCGACGGCAAGCTCTCCTGTCAGCTCTATCAGCGAAGCGCCGATATTTTCCTTGGCGTTCCTTTCAACATTGCCAGCTATGCCTTGCTCACGCATATGGTGGCCCAGCAGACAGATCTACAGGTCGGGGACTTCATCTGGACCGGCGGCGACTGTCATCTGTACAACAACCATTTCGATCAAGCCAGAGAACAGTTGTGCCGTGAGCCCTTCCCCCTGCCCAGGCTGCAGATCAAGCGTAGGCCAGCCAGTCTCTTTGACTACCAATTCCATGACTTTGAGATCCTCGGCTATCAATCCCACCCGGCCATCAAAGCGCCCGTAGCTGTATGAAGACGGAGTTGGTGCTGGTGGTGGCCGTGGCCAGCAATGGCTGCATCGGACAGGACAACCAACTGCCTTGGCACATCCCCGAGGACCTGAAACACTTCAAGGCCATCACCACGGGTCACCCCGTCCTCATGGGCCGCAAGACCTATCAGAGCATCCTGGATCAGTTGGGCAAGCCCCTACCCAACCGTCACCACTATGTCCTGACCCGGCAGGCCAACTGGCAGGCCCTGCCCGATCATCGAGACCAGGTTGAACCAGTCAGCAGCGTTGAGCAGGCGCTGTGGCAGGCCGAGATGCGAAATGAGTCAAGCCTGATGGTGGTGGGCGGTGCCGATGTCTATGCTCAGACACTGGCGCTGGCCGACCGCATTGAGTTGACCGAAGTCCTGGCCGAGGTCAAGGGCGACGCCTTTTTCCCCGAGTTTCAGGAATCAGACTGGCAACGCACTGTATTGGGAGATGGCCAGACACCAACTGGCTTGGCCTATCGCTTTTGCCGGCTGACCCGACTGCACCCGCTGGGCTGATCAGGTCTTGGGCAGCGTGACGCCCGTCTGACCCTGGTACTTACCGCCGCGGTCAGCGTAAGACGTGGCACAGACTTCATCACTCTCAAAGAACAGCATCTGCGCACAGCCCTCACCGGCATAGATTTTGGCGGGCAGCGGCGTGGTGTTGGAGAACTCCAGGGTAACGTGACCCTCCCACTCGGGCTCCAAGGGCGTCACGTTAACGATGATGCCGCACCGGGCATAGGTGGACTTGCCAAGGCAGACCACCAATGTGCTGCGCGGGATCCGAAAGTACTCGACCGTGCGCGCCAGGGCAAACGAGTTTGGCGGAATGATGCAGACCGGCCCCTTGAAATCGACAAAAGAGCCCGAGTCGAAATTCTTGGGGTCCACAATGGTGCTGTTGATGTTGGTGAAGATCTTGAATTCGTCCGCACAGCGAACATCGTAGCCGTAGCTCGAGGTGCCGTAGGAGACGATTTTCTGGCCATGGGCCTGGCGCACCTGACCGGCCTCGAATGGCTCGATCATGCGGTTTTGCTCAGCCATTCGCCGAATCCAGTGGTCGCTTTTGATGCTCATGCGCGCCATTATGACCCAAGCTAAAATGGTCGGCTATGTCCACACCCCGCCGCAGCCTGTTTATCACCTCCGCCCTGCCCTATGCCAACGGCGCCATCCACCTTGGCCACCTGGTGGAGTACATCCAGACCGATGTCTTTGCCCGGTTCCAGCGCCTGATGGGCCACGAGGTCGTCTACATATGTGCGGATGATACCCATGGCACCCCCATCATGCTCAGGGCCCAGGCCGAGGGTCTCACTCCCGAGGCCCTGATCGACAAGACCTGGCAGGAACACACCCGGGACTTCGCGGGCTTTGGCGTGGCTTTTGACCTGTACTACACCACACACAGCCCGGAGAACCGGGAACTGGCCGAAGGCATCTACCTGGCCTTGAGGGACAAGGGGCTCATCGAGGTCAAGACCATCGAGCAGATGTACGACCCGGTCAAGTCGATGTTTCTGCCAGATCGTTTTATCAAGGGCACCTGCCCCAAATGCGGTGCCAAAGATCAGTACGGTGACTCCTGTGAGGCCTGTGGGGCTACTTATGCCCCCACCGATCTCATCGATCCGATGTCGGCCGTGTCCGGTGCCAAGCCAGAGACCCGCGAGAGTGAGCACCATTTCTTCAAGTTATCCGACCCCCGCTGCGAGGCCTTTCTGCAGGACTGGGCTTTGGACTCTGGGCGACTGCAGCCCGAGGCTGCGAACAAGCTTCGCGAGTGGCTCGGCCAGGACGAGAGCGGTAAGAGCCGACTGGGTGACTGGGACATCTCCAGAGATGCGCCCTACTTCGGCTTTGAAATTCCCGGCGCGCCAGGCAAGTATTTCTATGTCTGGCTCGATGCGCCGATTGGCTACTACGCGGGCCTCAAAAAGTGGTGCGCCGATCATCGTCGTAACTTTGCTGACTACACCAGGCCTGACTCTGCCATTGAGCAGATTCACTTCATCGGCAAGGACATCCTGTACTTCCACACACTGTTCTGGCCAGCCATGCTGCACTTTGGTGGGTTCAGAAGCCCTAGTCGGGTCTATGCCCACGGTTTTCTAACCGTTGATGGCGCCAAGATGAGCAAATCCCGGGGCACGTTTATCACGGCCCAGAGCTATCTGGAGCAAGGGCTTAACCCCGAGTGGCTCCGTTATTACTTTGCCGGCAAGCTCAATGGCAGCATGGAAGACTTGGACCTGAACTTGAACGACTTCATTGCCAGGGTCAACAGCGACCTGGTGGGCAAGTACGTCAACATCGCCAGCCGCTGTGCTGGCTTTGTCCGCAAACGTTACGACAGCCAGCTGCTCGGTGATGCACGGGACCAGGGCAAGTCCCCGCATGCTGAACTCGAGGCACAATTAAGCCAGGCCGCACCCACGATTGCTCAGGCCTACGAGGCCCGAGACACCGCCCGGGTCGTTCGGGAAATCGGACTTCTCATGGATGCCGTCAACGGTTATGTCGATCAGCACAAGCCCTGGGAGTTGGCCAAGCAAGAGGGTACTGAACAGGCCCTTCACCGGATTCTCAGCACCACACTGCGTTGTTTTGCACGCCTGAGCATTTATCTCAAGCCCATCCTCCCGGTCACGGTGGCCAGGGTCGAGTCCGAGGTCTTTGGTCTGACCAAGGCATTCGACTGGACTCAACTGGATCGGCCACCGGTTCAATCAGTGGGCGAGTTTGGACACCTGCTCACCCGGGTTGACCGTGACGCCATTGATGCGCTCATCGAAGCCAATCGCAGTTCTCTGCAGACCAGTCAATAGGAGATCGACATGGCCCTTTTGGGACTCTCAGCACCCCACTATGAATCAGAGGTCACTCAGTTTTTACAGTCTCTCAAGGCGGCCAACCCCAAGCTAGAGTCGGACCAGCAGGCCGGTCGTGCCCTGCTTTGGGACAAGACGCCTCGAAGCTTAGACGAGCAGTCACGCCAGGCCCGGGCCCGCGTCCCCCAAAAGCCCTATGTCTACCAATCCAACTGAGTCCATGCTGCCGGATCAACAGCTGACCAACCCAGATCAAGGGTTGGCCGAGGACAGCCAGGCCTCTGCCATCGCGCGCCTGTATGGCGAGCCATTGCTCGATCTGCCACGCGACCTCTACATTCCCCCAGATGCCCTTGAGGTCATATTGGAGGCCTTTGAGGGGCCACTCGACCTGCTGCTTTACCTGATTCGCCGTCAGAACTTCAACATCCTCGACATCCCGATGGCCGATGTCACCCAGCAATACCTGAAATACATCGACGAGGTTCGCAACCACAACCTAGAGTTGGCTGCTGAATATCTGCTGATGGCTGCCATGCTCATCGAGATCAAATCCCGCATGCTGCTGCCAGTGCGCCCCAAAGAAGGTGAGGCTGAGCCTGAGGACCCGCGTGCGGAGTTGGTTCGCCGGCTGCTCGAGTACGAGAAAATGAAACTCGCGGCCCAACAGATTGACGCCATCCCGCAGTTGGGCCGGGATGTCGCTGCAGCCCAGGTCTACATTGAACAGAGCCTGGTACCCCGACTGCCTCAGGTCAACCCAGACGACCTTCAGGCGGCCTGGCGCGATCTGATCAAGCGGGCCAAATTGGTGGCCCATCACCACGTCAGCCGTGAGGCCCTGTCGGTGCGCGAGCACATGTCCAAGATTCTGCGTCAGCTTCAGAACGCTCAATTCATCGAGTTTGCAGACCTGTTCTCAGAGGCGGTGGCCAGCGGTGGCGGTGTACCGGTCATCGTCGTGCACTTCTTGGCCCTGCTTGAACTGGCCAAGGAGGGGCTGATCGACATCACCCAGGCTGCACCCTTCGCCCCCATCTACGTGCGCCTTGGATACACCCCAAACCACTGAGCCCTTCTCCCTCAAGGGGCACAACAGCCTGGGGCTGGAGGCCTTCGCGAACCGGTGTATTCGACTGAGCAACTCGGCCAGCCTCTATGGCCTGTCGCAGCAACTCACCGAGAGCCCCCGTTGCATCCTGGGTCACGGCACCAATCTGGTCATTCAAGGGTCCGCCAGCAGCCCGCTGCAAGCGACGGTGATTCTCAATGAGCTCAAGGGCATTGTTCGACTACCCGAGCAGGCGGATGCACGCCCCAGAATCCGATGCGCTGCTGGCGAGAGCTGGCACGCCTTTGTGATGTGGACCCTGGCGCAGGGCTACGGTGGACTAGAGAACCTGGCCCTCATTCCAGGAACCGTTGGCGCAGCGCCGGTCCAGAACATCGGAGCCTATGGGGTCGAGGTGGCGGAGTTAATCGACTCCGTCCACGTCTGGGACTTTCACCAGCGCGACCATGTCGTGTTTGACCGATCAGACTGCTCGTTTGGCTACCGTCACAGCCTGTTCAAGGACAGCAATATTCAAGGCCCCTGGGATGCGCCCCGTTACCTGATCACCGCAGTCGACTTTCGGCTCTGGAGCGGCAACAAAACACCACTTCGACTGGCGTATGCGGGAATCGAGGCACGACTCGCATCACTGGGTATTGACCATGCCCCCAATGCCTACCAAGTGGCCCATGCGGTCATGTCCTTGCGTCGAGAAAAACTACCCGACCCCGAGCAAGAACCCAACGTTGGCAGCTTCTTCAAAAATCCCGTAGTGCCAAAAGCCTTTGCACAGAGTCTGCTCGCCAAGTACCCGGGCCTGCCATGCTACGAGGCCGGGGATCAGTCCAAGCTGTCTGCCGCCTGGCTCATCGAGGCGGCTGGCCTCAAGGGCTGGGGGCTGGATCAAGCTGGTGTAAGCCAACGCCACGCCCTGGTGTTGGTCAACCGCGGTGGCGCCACCGCCCAAGACATCCGGACGGTCTGTCAGACCATTCAGAAAAAAGTCATGGGGCAGTTTGGCGTGTGGCTGGAGCCAGAGCCCTTGTTCTGGCCCGGGACGAGCGACTAAGGGTCTTAGCCCTGACGGCGACGGAAGACTGGACGCTCCACCGTCGAGACACTGGGATCAAACCGATAGCCCTCCAGGTCAAACCCCTCAAGGTCCGCAACCTTGGTCAGACGGTTCTGAACAATGTAACGGGCCATCAGTCCCCTGGCCCTTTTGGCATAGAAGCTCACAATCTTAAAGTCGCCGGAGCCTTTGGCGTCTTGGAACACCGGCGAGACCAACTGACCCTGAAGCCCTTCACTTGGCACGTCTTGATCGTTGACTGGCCGGTCGTTCAGACAAACCACCTTGAAATATTCCTCTGAGGCGAGGTTCACCGTCAGCGTGGGCTCGCCCCGAGCCGCTAACCTGGCAAGGTCTTGATTCAGAGCCTGGGTGACCCGATGCCCCCAGTAGCTGTAGAGGTCTTGGCCACGAGGATTGCTCAGCCGAGTGCCCATCTCGAGTCGATAAGGCTGCAAGGCATCCAAGGGCCTCAATACCCCATACAGCCCTGACAGCATTCGCAGCCGATCCTGGGCCCAGGCGATGTCTTGCGCATCAAGGCTGGTGGCTGCCAGACCTTCGTAGACATCACCGTTAAACGCCAGGATCGCCGGACGGGCCACCGGGTGACCAGCACCCGGCTGCCAGGCCTTGAAGCGCTCCGCGTTGAGCTGGGCCAGCTTGTCGCTGATACCCATCAAAGAAGCGAGGCTGGAGGGCGATAACTCCCTGGCCCGCTTGATCAACGGCAAGGCCTGGTCCTCTAGAGCTGGATGAGACAGGTCGATTGGCGGCAGAGCCGTCTCAAAATCGAGCGTCTTGGCTGGCGACAATAGAATCAGCATGGCCTTGATCATGCCATACTGAAACCATGAAAAAACTTCTCACCCTGCTCCTATCGGGGGCCTTTTTGATCATCGTGGGCTGTGCCGGCCCAGGTGGTGCCAGCCTAAAACCGACCGTAGAACTACAAGACGTTCGGGTCGGTGGGTTTGACCGCGATGGCGTTGATTTCACGGTGACGCTCCGCGTGTTCAACCCGAATATCGTTGACATTCCGCTAGAGGACCTGACCGCTGACATCAAGCTGTCCGGACAGCTGGTGGCCACTGCAAAGGCGGCTCAGTCCAAATACCGACTCACTGCGCAACAGGCCATTAGCCTGCCGCTCACTGCTCGAGTGGAATTTAAAACCCTTCCAGAAGTCTTAAGGCAGTCAGCCTTGGCCATCGTCTCGGGTGGGCTGCGCTACGACGTCACCGGCAGCGCGACGACCGGCAACGGGCTCATTCCGCTGCGCTTTAAAAAAGAGGGAACGCTTCAGAGCCCTAGGCGCTGAGCCAAGCCAGCAAATCGTGCAGGTCTCGCCCTTCACCTGAGGGCGAGACGCCCAGCACCTCCATGGGCATCTGCTGACGGTTGACCCAGAAGGCCTGCAGGCCAGCCCAACGGGCACCACAGACGTCCCAGGCGTTAGAGGACACCAAGCAGACCTGATGAGGCTCAACCTGAAACGCCTCCACCACCAGCCCGTAGGCCTGCGGAGAGACCTTGAAGGTCTTGAGTTCATGAACCGACAAGACCGCGTGGAACGAACTCCCCAGCTGGGCCGCCGAAATCGCCTTGTTCAGCATCTGCGGATCGCCATTGGACAGAATGCACAGACGCCGGCCACTGTCGCGCAGCGCCGACAAGACCTGTGTCACCTCTGGATAGGGTGTGAGGTGGGCATATGCCCCCAACAGCGTCTCTCGTTGTGCAGGGGTCATGGACAGTCCAAGCCGGCGGTCGACGAACTCCAAAGCGTCCATGGTGATCTGCCAGAAGGACGCGTAGTGATCAGGCCCGGCCAAGGCTCGAAGCCTGCTGTACTCCAACTGCTTGTCTCGCCAGAGTTGCGCGATCGATTCTCCCCGGCCGGGGAAAGAGGTCTCTGCAGCCTGAGAGACCGCATAGACATTGAACAGGGTGCCGTAGGCATCAAAGGCCACCACCCGGAGATCGCTGGCTAGGCCGTGCGTGAGGACGCTGGTGTGGTTGCTAGTCGTCATGCCCCCAGTTTAAACGAGCCGACTACTGATCCACCGTTCGGATGTGCCTCTCAAAAACGGGCTTGGAGCGTTCCTTCTCCATGGTGGACCAGTCGGGTGCTGGCAGGTCGTGAAAGGCCTGCCGAATGCGCTCGCCCCAGGAGGCCCTCAGCATATTGAAGTATGGGTCCTCCTCGGTGACCGAGACAAAATGACTCACCTGCAGACTACCGGCCTGATAGACCAGCAAATCAAGCGGCATGCCCACGGAGATATTGGACTTGAGGGTGGAATCCATAGAGATCAGGACACACTTCACCGCCTCGTCCAGGGGAATCTCCGGGCGAATGACCCGATCCAGGATCGGCTTGCCGTACTTGGATTCCCCGATCTGAAAACAAGGGTTTTCTGAATGGGCCTCGATGAAATTGCCGGCCGCATAGATCTGAAAGAGCCGACAGGACTCACCGCGGATCTGCCCACCTAGGATGAAACTGCAATTAAAGTCGATACCCATCTCAGACAATGTCTGGTGGTCTCGCTCGTAGACCTGACGAATGGCTGCACCCACTGCGGTGGCGGCCTCAAACATGTTGGTAGCCGACCAAATCGACTCCGACTCAACGGATTCTTTCAGAATTTCTCGCACGCTCTGAGTAATCGCCAGATTACCGGCCGACATCAGGACGATCATCCGGTCATCCGGGCGCTCGAAAACACTCATCTTCCGGAAGGTCGACACCTGGTCCATACCAGCGTTGGTTCTGGAATCGGACAGGAAGACCAGTCCTTCTTGGAGTCTTACAGCAACACAGTAGGTCATGGCTGAGGAGTGTAACGCCTAGAGTCAATGACAGACCGAGACGGCCACACGCATGGTCTCCGCACCACCGCCCTGCCGAACCCCGCGAACCGGAGAGACGGCTTCGTAATCCTGACCAACCGCGAGTCGCAGCCAACGATCGGCCGTGAAGCACCGGTGAGTAATGTCCACCGATAGCCAGTGGCCAGCAAGCCAGACATCGACCCAGGCATGGGTGGCCTCGCTGGCTCTGGCCTCACCAGACAGATAGCCACTGACATACCGAGCAGGCAGTCCGGCGGACCTGCACAGGGCCAGCATCACATGTGCGTGGTCCTGACAAACGCCAGCCCCGCGTGCCCAGGCATCGATTGCCGTGGTGCCCACATGCGTCGCTCCGGGTGTATAGGTCAATCGATCCTCGATATCAGCGGCCAGCGCTAGCAATTCACGCTCATGACTCGTCGGTGAGATTCGGCTGCGGGCAAAATCCACCATCTCGGCGTTGGCCTGTGTCAGACCAGTGGGACGGAGAAAGACTTCCACCGGCGGCTCGTGTGGGCCCCTCTCAAACTGATAATGCTTGGCTGGATCAAGTGGAGATGCCATAGACTCCACCTCCCCAACCACCGAAATGCTGATGGACTTTCGGGGTTTGGTGGTCACCAGGGTGGTCACGGTGTTGCCAAAAGCATCCTTTTGCTGACGCATCTCTCCGTCGCCCGTGAGTTCCCAGCGCAGGACACGCTGGCCCGGCTCATCTCTTGGTGTCAGGTAGAGACGCTGAATGGCATACCGGGTGAAATCCTCATAGTCGTAATGGGTCTGATGATTGATCAGAATGCGCACCTGTATCGGTCCTTTCGCAGTGGATTATCTAGAGTGATTGCTCATGCACCAAGGGCACCAAGAATTCCTCGCTGATGCGAGAGGCCAGGGCATTCACGTCTTTTAAAAAGTTACCCAGAAATCGATGAATATCCGGTTCAAAGGATTCGTCGACTCTCAGGTACTGGATCTGAGCCCGCAGGCGACCAGCCTGTCGGAGAGCCTCTGAGGTTTTGGGGTCTGCCACTTGCTCTAGATTTGTCATGAGCTCGGTCATGCAGGCTAACAAGGAGCGAGGCATGTCGCTGCGCTGGATCAACAACTCGGCAATCCGGGTCGGCGTGATGACGTCTCGGTAGACCTTCCGGTAGATTTCAAAGGCCGAGACGGATCGAAGCACAGAGGCCCAAAAGTAGTAATCAGCACTGCCAGCCGCATCGGTAAGAGCCGTCTCACGGGCCACGTACTTGACGTCCAAAATGCGGGCCGTGTTGTCAGCCCGTTCGACAAAGGTGCCCATCCGACTGAAGAAATAGGCTTCGTCCTTGAGCATGGTCCCGATCATCACGCCCCGAAATAGATGGGAGTGATACTTCACCCACTCGAAGACCTTGCCGGGATCACGACGCCAACTGGGCGTTCTAATGAGGGATCGCATCTCGATCCAGGTGGTGTTAACCGACTCCCACAACTCCGGCGCGAGCACCACCCGAACAGCCTTGGCATTGTCCCGTGCAGCCTGCAGACAACTAAAGATGCTCGACGGATTATCGGCATCGCTAACCATGAATTCCAGAATCCGTTCAGCGGTGAGATCCGGGTGACGAGCCTGATAGCCGTCCACCAATTCACTACGACGCAACAAGGCCTCCCACTGGGACAGGGCCTGCTCCGTACCCCCGGGCAGCATACTGGCCTGGTGTTGCGCATCGAGCATTCGAGCCGTGTTTTCAGCGCGCTCGATGTATCGAGACATCCAATACAGGTTGTCGGCCAGGCGGCTAAGCATGCAGCACCCAGGTGTCTTTGGTACCACCACCCTGTGAGGAATTCACCACCAAGGAACCTTTCTTTAGAGCCACACGGGTAAGGCCCCCAGGAACCATGGAGATTCTCTGGCCGGACAGGACAAAGGGTCTGAGATCCACGTGACGAGGAGCAATGCCCTCCTCCACATAGGTGGGACAGGTACTCAAGGCCAGGGTCGGCTGGGCAATATAGGTCTGGGGCGAGGCCAGAATTCGAGCACGAAAATTCTCGATCTCTGCCTTGCTAGACTTGGGGCCAATCAACATACCGTAGCCACCGGCCCCATGGGTCTCTTTGACCACCAACTCGGGCAAGTGATCCAGGACATAACGCAGGTCTTGCTCTCGACGACAGAGGTAGGTGGGCACATTGTTCAGAATCGGCTCCTCCGACAGGTAGAACCGAATCATGTCTGGGACATAGGGGTAGACAGCCTTGTCATCCGCAATACCGGTTCCAATCGCATTACAGACCGTCACCCGGCCCGCCCGAACCGCTCCAACCAGACCAGCTACGCCTAGGGTGGAATCGGCCCTAAAGGTCAATGGATCTAGAAAGTCATCGTCCACTCGGCGATAGATCACATCAATGCGCTGAGGACCTCGAGTGGTCTTGGCAAACACCCGTTCATCGTTGACAAAAAGATCACTGCCCTCTACCAACTCGACACCCATTTGTTGGGCCAGATAGGCATGTTCAAAGTAGGCGCTGTTGTAGACACCCGGGGTCAGTACCACCACGGTTGGATTGTCCACGCCAATCGGCGCCACCGAACGCAAGTGCTCGAGCAACAGATCCGGGTAGTGCTCCACCGGTGCAACCGCATTACGAGAGAACAGTTCCGGGAATAGACGCATCATGACCTTACGATCCTCGATCATGTAGGAGACGCCAGATGGCACCCTTAGGTTGTCTTCCAGGACATAGAACTCCCCCACTCCGGCTCGCACTATGTCGACACCACTGATGTGCGCCCAAACGTCATGGGGCATCTTGACCCCGGACAGTTCTGGACGGTACTGAGGATTCTGGTAAATCAAATCGGCTGGGATCAGGCCGGCCTCGATGATTCGTCGCTCGTGATAGACATCCTGCAAAAAAGCATTCAGAGCGCTAACCCGCTGACGTAGCCCGGCCTCCAGACGTTGCCATTCCGCTGCGGGTAGGATGCGTGGGATCAAGTCAAACGGAATCAGGCGTTCGGCACCGGCCTCATCTCCATAGACATTAAAAGTAATGCCGACGCGACGAAACAGGAGGTCCGCATCCTGACGGGCCCTGGCCATCGCCTCCGGAGGTTGCTGCTCCAGCCAGGACCAGAAGCCAGCCGCATGGGCCTGCGGTTCGGCAGGGGCCCCGTAGGACTTCAGACACTCGTCAACAAAGGTCATCTCACCTGCCATGCCGAGTTTTAGGAGGGTATGGTCTGTTCATAGAGTACTTACAGCAAACGGCATGCCATGGCACGCAGGCCATAAGACTGCTTGGTCCACGCCCCTTGCGGATGCGCGAGTGACCCGCTGTGGCACCACAGAGGTGCATGCATTCCTGCGTCTAAGCGTCTATGCACCGACTTCGATCAAACGGCCACCATCCTGGGCAATTCCCGGGGTACGACAAAAAGCCGATAGAGTAGGCGGATGCTCGCCTATCGACACGCCTTTCATGCCGGCAATCATGCCGACGTTCTCAAGCACGCCATTGCCCTTTACTGCCTGGACTACCTGCAACAGAAGCCCGTGGCGCTGACCGTGGTGGACACGCATGCGGGGGCTGGCCGCTACGCGGCTGACGCCAGACTGGTGCGCGACAAGGCGGAATACCAGACGGGCGTGGGCCGGCTCTGGCCCATGAAGGATGCCGGCATGCCAGCGCTCATTCGTGATTACATGACCCAAATCCGACTGGCCAACACAGAGCAGCTACAGTGGCTGCCGGGCTCTCCCCTGCTGCTGGCTCAACAGCTCCGTCCGATTGACAGCCTGCGGGCCTGCGAGATTCACCCGACGGACCATCCCATTCTGCAAGAGACCCTGGCCCCATTCGGACGCAAGGTCAAAGCCCTAAAGTCCGACGGCTTCGCCCAATTAAAGGCCGCCTTGCCACCCATCTCCCGAAGGGCCTTGGTGCTGATGGATCCGTCGTTCGAGATCAAGACCGACTACGACAAAGCCATCGCAGCCCTGCGCGATGCCGTGGCTCGCTTTGCGTCTGGCTGCTATGTCATTTGGCTGCCCATGCTCCAACGCTTTGAAGTGGATCGATTCGTCCGCCAGGTGATGAACATGCCAGTGGCCAACAAGCTGCATGTTGCCTTTCGCGTCAGGGATCCCCTCAAGGATGGCCTCGGCCTGATGGGTAGCCATGTGATTGTGCTCAACCCCCCGTATGGCCTGGAACAAGCCTGTCGCGAGGCCATGCCATGGCTGGTCAAGCAACTCGGGCAGGATGCATCAGCCAGTTTCGAGCTGCTCAGAGAAGCCAAGCCTTTTGTACCAGCGGCATCAGCCAAGGGACCCTCTAACCGATCCACCCCCACTCGCAAAGCGCGTAGCCCAGACGCCAGCCCGTCGGTGCCCCGCGGCCGACAAAGCCAATAAAAAAGGGAGGTGTGGTGCACCTCCCTTTTGTGTATCGGACGGATGGATCGCACCCGTCACCTCCCCTTGTTGTCCCCAACCCATTCTGGGTATTGTGAGCTGGGGGTCTCCTCCTCAGAAGCTGGTGTTTAGGCGACTTTTTTGGAGCCAGCCTTGTTGTCAAAGAACTGTTCGTCTTCGGTAGACCCATGCAGGGCTGCAGTAGACGCGTCACGCTCGATCGTCGTGGTCACGGCATCGAAGTAACCGGTGCCGACTTCACGCTGGTGCTTCACGGCTGTGAAGCCTTTTTCGGCGGCAGCAAACTCGGCCTGCTGCAGTTCGACGAAGGCAGTCATGTTGTTGCGGGCATAGCCATGAGCCAGGTTGAACATGGAGTAGTTCAGGCTGTGGAAGCCGGCCAGGGTGATGAACTGGAACTTGTAGCCCATCGCACCGAGTTCGCGCTGGAACTTGGCAATCGTGGCGTCATCCAGGTTCTTCTTCCAGTTGAACGAGGGCGAGCAGTTGTAGGCGAGTAGCTTGCCCGGGAACTGCTTGTGGATGGCTTCGGCAAATGCGCGGGCATAGGCCAGATCAGGCGTACCGGTCTCACACCAGATCATGTCGGCATACGGGGCATAAGCCAGACCGCGGGAGATGGCCTGCTCAAGGCCGTTCTTGGTGCGATAGAAACCCTCGACGGTGCGCTCACCGGTGAGGAAGGGCATGTCGTTGTCATCAACGTCGGAGGTAACCAGGTCGGCCGCCTCGGCGTCGGTACGGGCCAGCAGCACAGTCGGTACGCCCATCACGTCAGCCGCCAGACGTGCAGCGACCAGCTTGGCAACGGCCTCACGGGTGGGCACCAGGACTTTGCCACCCATGTGGCCACACTTCTTGACGGAGGCCAGTTGGTCCTCGAAGTGAACGCCAGAAGCGCCGGCATCGATCATGGACTTCATGAGTTCGAAGGCATTGAGGACGCCACCAAAACCTGCCTCAGCGTCGGCGACGATAGGCAGGAAATAGTCGATGTAATCGGCGTCGGAGGGGTTCTTACCTTCCATCCACTGGATCTGGTCACAACGGGTCAGGGTGCTGTTGATGCGACGAACGACCTGGGGGACGGAGTTGGCGGGATAGAGGGACTGGTCCGGATACATCTCGCCGGCCAGGTTGGCATCGCCAGCGACCTGCCAGCCTGAGAGGTAGACGGCCTTGAGACCGGCCTTGGCCTGCTGCATGGCCTGGTTGCCCGTCAGGGCGCCGAGGCTGTTAACAAAGGGTTCGTTGTTAACGAGATTCCAGAGCTTCTCTGCGCCGCGCTTGGCCAGGGTGTGCTCAGGCTGCAAAGACCCACGCAGGCGGACCACGTCATCGGCGGTGTAACCGCGCTTGATGCCGCGCCAGCGGGGGTTTTCAGACCAGTCTTTTTGAAGTTTCTGTGCTTCTTGTTCACGCGTTGCCATGGTAGGACTCCCTAAAGGATGAATTTGGTGTCTTCATCCTAGGGGGTTTGCTGCCTTGCATCGCCAAATATTTTGTTTTTTTGTAAATTTTTTTATGATTAAAAACAATGATTTATGTTTATTTTTTGTATTATGAAAGAGTGGTTTGCACAATGAGAAATGAAATAGGTGTTGCGCAACATCAATATTCCACTATGTGGAATGCTGTTTTTGCAGTGTGGAAAATTGCTGGGGTTAACCCGAAAGGTGCCTCAGGATCTGAACAGGCGGTACCCGGCTGACCTCGCGAAGGACCAGCCAACCGCCAAACCAGGCCAGCCCAACACCTGCCACTGATAACTGCAACATGCTGACCCAGTTAATCGCCACGGGGAGCTCAAAGGCAAATCGGGCAACACCCCAGCCCATGGCCTGCGACCAGATGGCCGCGGCCAGCCCAGAGACGGCTCCCAAAACCAGCAGCTCAAGGCGCTGGGCCTGCTGGAGCTGTCGATGACTCGCACCGAAAGCTCTCAGCACCCCAGCCTCGCGAATTCGATCGGCCTTGGTCACTGACAACGAGGTCACCAGAATCAAGACTCCAGCGACCAGACTAAAGACAAACAGGGCTTGAACCGCAAAACCGGTCTGATCGAGGACCTGCCGAAGCTGACGAAGAATGCCATCGAGGTTCACGACCGTCAGCGATGGAAATTCAGCAGCCAGGCGGTCCACTTGATTGCTGATGGCCGCAGGAGCATGAAACGACGTGATGAAGGTCTGGGCCTGATCCTGAATCAGGCTAGGGCTTAGAACCATAAAAAAGTTAACGGCCATCGAATCCCATCGCAGTGCCCGAATGCTACTGACCGTGGCCGAAATAGACTCACCGGCGATGTCAAACGTGAGGCGATCACCCAACTGCAATCCGAGAGATTTGGCCAATGTCTGCTCCACCGAGACCTCAGGTCGATCGGGTCTCAGGGGCTGGCCCTGGACCAACTGATTGTGAGCCGGTAAGACCGCGGCATAGGACAGGTTGAGCTCACGATCGAGCTGCCGCTTTGCCCGGTCATCCTCAAAATCATCTGGGCCCACCATTCGGTCGTTGATGCCGACCAGTCGGCCCCGCACCATCGGATAGAGCTGTAGGTCTTGCACACCAAGAGCCTGAAGGCGCCTGGCAACCGACTCCCGTTCTTCCGGCAGGATATTCAGAACAAAACGGTTAGGGGCCTGATCCGGCAGGCTGCGGCCCCAGGCCTCCACCAGATCGGCCCGAAGAAAAATCAGCAACCCCAGAGCACCTAAGGCCAGTGTAAGCCCCAACCCCTGCAGGACCAGGCTCGCCCTGCGTCGACGAAGCGACTGAGCAAGGGCATAGAAGGACCAAGACGTCAGAGCCCTTACACGCAGCGCCCTCGACAACCCCGCAAAAAGCCCCGACAGCACCAATGCCGACACCGCCGCCAAGACTAAAAAACCCAAGCCGACCGATAGGCCCAGGGTTAAATCTCCACTGCCAAACCACAGCAAACCCAGCACGCCGATCGTGAGCATGAGCCAGCGTGCCAACGAGGCCCGACGCCTAGACCAGACGCCAGGACTGGATGCAGAGCCTGGCTGCGGACTTTGCTCCTGAGACCGAAGGCTGGCTAAAGGGCTTACCTGAAGGACCCGGCGAACCGCAGGCCAGGCAAACAAGGCGAGTAGTCCGAAGCACAGGACAGAGGCTTGAAAGGCAGGGCCCATCCAGAGTCGACCATCGGTTGCATCGACACTCAAGCTTCGGCCCAGCAGCTCGGACAGGATCGATGCCAATCCAATGCTCACAGAAAACCCCACCAGGAGCCCCACGGCCAATCCAGCTGCACCCGTCATCAAAAGCTTGAGCACCCAATAGATCACCAACGACTGCCGGCTGGCCCCAGTCGCCTTGAGAACAGCCAGAGTTGGCAGAGCCCGACCCGCCATCTGCCGAGCGGCCAAGACCAAGGCGACACAGGACATCAGCAAGACCACCATGCCGGAGAGACTCAAAAACCGTTGAGCCCTCACCAAAGTTTCCTTGAGCGCAGGACGCGCATTGTCCAGGGTCTCGTAACGCTGACCCGCCCCGATGGTCGGCTGAACCAGTTGGTCAAATTGGGCCAAACCCTCTGCTGAGCCAGCCACCCAGAGGCGATAGCTGATGCGACTGCCTGCAGTCTGAAGTCCAGTCCTGGCCAAGGCCTCTTGACGCATCAAGACCCTGGGCGAGAAATTGACAAAGCCAATGCCTCGGTCCGGTTCTTGCAGAATCCAGCCCGACACGCGAAGACGGCTGGCCCCCAGGTCAATACGGTCCCCGAGTCTGACCCCCAGTCGAGCCGACAGCGACTGATCGAGATAGACATCATCTTCGCCCAATGGGCGGTCGGCATCGACCTGCAGACGTCCCTTCAGTGGATAGGCCTCCTGGACCGCCTTTACCGACACCAAGGCTGAGCCAGCAGGTCCCAACGCCATGGAGGGGAATTGGGCCCCCTGCGTAAACGTCAGCCCCCCCTGGCGTGCGGCCTGGATCCAGTCAGAGGGAATGGGGCGGTCGGAGACCAGTAGTCGATCGCCCCCAAGGCTGGCTTGGGCGTCGGCGAACAAGGCTTGTTGCACTCGGCTGGCTAGAAATCCGACGGCGGAGGTGGCCGCGACAGTCACCATCAAGACCAAGGCCATGAGACGCAGGTGGCTGGCCCGACGGTCCCGCCAGGCCAACCAGAATCCAAATCGCCAGGCATTCTGACTAGGCCGCACGAAGCGCCTCCACAATGGCGATGCGGGAGGCCCGAATGGCGGGCAGCATGCCACCAACGGTTCCCATGAGAATCGAAAACACCAGAGCCTGTATCACGATGCCAGGTGTGAGCAGAAAACCAAACGACAGTTCCGAAAAACTCTGAAAGTTGGTGGTTGAAAATTCGATGGCCTGCATCAGGCTGGCCAGGCCCAGACCGATCGCCCCCCCCACCAAAGACAGGGCAATCGCCTCAGCAAGAAAAGCCAACAAGATGGCCTGCCTGGCAAAACCCAAGGCTCGCAGCGTGCCGATCTCCGCCACACGCGTGGCTACTGCCGACTGCATGGTGATGGTGGCGCCGATCACAGCGCCGATCGAAAAAATCACCGTCAACGTCAGTCCGAGAATCTTGATAAAGCGAGACAGCGTCTCGGACTGCTCTGCATAAAACTCTCGCTCTGATTTTGCCTGAAGCGGTAGCCTGGGATCTGCCTGAACGCGCTCTGCAAAGGCCTGTGCCTTGGCGGGGTCCAAGAGACGCACAATCACGCTCGAGTAGCTGCTGCGACGAAAGGACTGACGTAAAACATCCGCATCCGCCCAGAGTTCACTGTCGAAGCCACTGCCACCGCCGTCGAAGACACCAACGACCGGCCAGTCACGACCGGCAAAACGAACCGACCCTCCCAGTTCGAGACCCACAAACTGCCTGGAGGCAGCCAGACCAGCCATGACCTCATCGGTACCTGGTCGCGGGACGCGACCCGATACCAAACTCACCTGCCGACGCAGCTCGCGGCCGGCCTCGTTCAGACCACGAATCACCAGATTGGACGGCCGCCCGGTCTCTCGCTTGTCCAGGTTGATCAAGACCACCGTCTCATAGGACGCCAACGGCTCGATGCGACTGGCCACCTCAGGCAGGCTGGCGACAATAGAGGCCTGCAATGGGTCGATCGAACTCTGGACCTCGGTGGCGGTGCCCTGTCGGGTGATCACCATGTTGTCAGCCTCACCGGTGTTTACGAGTGTGTTGCGCAGACCAGCCTCCAGCATGAGCACCGCCGCAAAGACGTAGACCACCAGCGCCATGCCCAAAGCCGTCAACAGCGTGGTGGTCTTTCGCACCCAGAGGTTGCGCAGACTGTACTGAATGGGAATTGCGGACCAGGCCATGAGAACCCGTCCTAAATGGCCCGAAGGCCCTCGACGATGCGAATTCGATAACTCTTGATCGCCGGCCAGAGAGCGGCAAATAGCCCAGTGACGATCGCCGCCACCATTTGCATCAGGTTGGTGTCTAGGGAGACTACGAAGCTCTTAAAGAGTGTTCCGGTCGCCGAATGAAAGGCCTCAGCCAATGGGTAAGTCAGACCAATGCCAATGAGGCCGCCCAAAACAGCCAACAAGAGGGACTCGGCCGCAATCAGCCCGGCCACAAAAAACGGCGAGAAGCCCAAGGCCTTGAGGGTTGCATACTCGCTGGTCCTCTCGCGGGCCGTCATGCTCATGGTGTTGGCCATAACAGCCATGATGATCAGAATAACTACATACGACACCGCTCGGATCGCCACCACAATGGCCTCGGTCATGGCCACAAAGCCTAATTGGAAGGCCTGCTCGGTCTCGGTCAACGTCTCCTTGGGCGAGTTCTGAAAGAGGCCATCAATGGCCAAGCCCACGGCAGCCGCCTGGTCAGCCCCCTGCACGCTGGTGATGAAAACACCAACGCTGTCCGCATCGCGGGAGATATTGCGGCGCTTGATTTCCTCGTTGAGGTAGGCCCAATGAAAGTACATCTTGTTGGTGTCGGTCTTTTCCTCTGCACCTTCGTAGATGCCTGCGACCAGAAACTCCCACTGACCAGGAAACAACTGACCCTTGAGGCTGATCAAATCACCCACCTGAAAGCCATAGGTGTCAGCCAGGCGACGCCCTACCACTGCACTGCGACGATCGCGGAAGAAACGAGCCTTCTCCTCGTCAGTCAGTCGATACTCGGAATAGATCTTAAAGTAGGTCTCTGGGTCAACGGCGAATTGAGGGAAAAAATTCTTGGTGTCTTTGTAGACTCCACCGAACCATCGCGAGACGGTCATGGCCTGGACACCGTCGACCTGGCGGATCCGGTCCCCGTATGAGAGGGGCAACGGAAAAATGAGAGACACAGCACTTCTGGTGATGAGTCGAGCCTGACTGGCCGACTCAGCCCCCGAGTACCAGGCCCGAACGACCGTCGACAACAGACCAAAAGCCAGCACGGCCACCACCAGTCCCAACAGCGTCAAGATCGCACGCCCACGGTTGCGCCAGATGTTCAGGAAGACCAGACGAAATAACAGCATCGATTCTGTCAGTGACTGGCCTGCGCCATGAGCTGACCCTTCTCCAGATGCACCACCCGACCGGCTGCGTCAGCAGCCTTGGGGTCGTGGGTCACCATGACAATCGTCTTGCCGCGCTCACGGTTGAGCTGCTGGAGCATGGCCAGCACATCCTGCGCTGACTTGCGATCCAAATCACCGGTGGGCTCGTCCGCCACAATCAGGCTTGGATTGGTGATCAAGGCCCGGGCAATGGCCACACGCTGTTGCTGACCGCCAGAGAGTTCACTGGGAATATGCCCAGCACGATCTGATAGACCAACGGCGGCCAAGGCCTTGGCCACGCGATCAGCACGCTCGGCTGCCGGACAGTCAGTCAGGGTCAGGGGCAGTGCAACGTTCTCGGCCGCAGTGAGCACCGGAATCAGGTTGTAGAACTGAAAAATGAACCCAACATGTCTGGCACGCCACTTGGCCAACTCCGATTCGCTCAGTTGGCCAACATCGATGCCATCGATGATGATTCGGCCGGCGGTCGGCCGATCAATGCCTGCGATCAGATTGAGAAGCGTGCTCTTGCCAGACCCTGAGGGGCCCATGAGCGCCACAAACTCGCCATCGTTGACCGTTAAGTTGAGGCCGTCGAGGACCGTGATCTGCTGATCACCTCGCTGGTAGTACTTCCCCAATGCTTGAACATCGATCACTGCTTGGCAGACCTTACGGATTGTCCATCGCGAAGTCCCGCAGCGGGCCGAAGCACCACCCGCTGGTCGGATTTCAGTCCCGGGACCAGCACCAACTCGCCCATGGTGGCCAGGGGCTTGGGCAGCGTCATCCGTTTCAGACGGTCGGATTCAATGACAAAAATCGCAGACTCATCGCCCTGTGTCAGCACGGCGGCCTGGTTGACTCCCACCACTGGCTTGCGTTGCTCGGGCGGCAGTGGCTTGTCTAAAAAGGAGACCTTGGCTGACATGTCCGGCAGGATCCTGGGGTCGATCTGGTTGAACTTGAGCTTAACCAGCCGAGTCGCCTTGGCTCGATCAATGGTCGGCACCATCCGGGCCACCACCCCTGAAAAACGCTCGCTGGGCAGTGCATCGAGACCGATCTCCACTGGCTGGCCAATTCGGATCTTGCCCAGACTAGACTCGGAGACATCAGCCTCCACCTCCAGCGTCGTCATATCAGCGATGGTCACCACCGCACCCTTGCTGTCAGCAGCTGATGAAAAGGGCGTGATGTTGTCACCCACATTTGCATTTTTGGTCAGCACCACGCCATCAAAGGGAGCCCGGATTTCTGACTGGTCAAAGGCCGCCTGCGCCACCGCCTGAGCAGCCGCCGACGCAGTCTGTTGAGCTCGAGCCTTTTCGAATCGAGCCCTGGCAGAGTCTGCTGCAGCCTGAGAGATGTACTGCTTGGCCAGCAGAGACTTGGATCGTTCATATTCACGAATGGCATCGTCCAGTTCAGCCTGAGCCAAGCCCACCTGTGCCTTGGCCTGCGCCAACTGCGCCGTCAACTCCTGTCGCTCCAGGCGAGCCAGCAACTGTCCCTGTTTGACCACCGAGCCTTCAGCAACCCCCAGCCATTCCAGGCGCCCCTGGGCCTTGGTGGAGATGGCCGCCTTTCGCTGAGCCACCACATAGCCACTCGCATTTAAGGTGGACATCAGAGACGAGGGGAAGGCTGTGACCACGGGGGTCGACTGCACCTCGACCGGTCTGGTCTGACGCCAGACCACCGCCACAAGGACCAGCAGACCAATGACCGCGAGGAGTTTTGTTTTGAAGGAGATTTTTTTAATCGAATTCAACATCTATTTCATTTCCTGAACACATCGAAACCCAATATACGCGACCCTGGTGTCGCGAGGCTTGGTAGCCACATCATCCACCAGCTGCCGCTCGGGTCCGTACCACCAGGAAGCCCCCCTGGTGATGCGCTCCGAGCCTTGGCCGGTATCGACCCACTCCCAGACGTTGCCGCCCATGTCCCGAAGGCCATTCACACCGGGTGGGGTGCGGTCAACGGCCACATGTCCAACACCACGGTCCAACACGCCCTGCGGCGCCAGCCCGGGGTAACCGCCGCATCCCGACAGGCAGTGGCTGGCCTTGGGTGTATCACCATTGGGCCACCGGTACTGTCGGCCAGCCTGAAATGGGCTCGGTGGCGTGGGCCGCTGCTCGGTATAAGCCGCAGAGACCCATTCTGAATCGGTGGGCAGACGTTTGCCAAAAAAACGGCAGGCTTGTTGCGCCTCATCAAAGGTCAGGTGAACCGCTGGCTCGTTGTCAGCGGCCGGTCGGCCGAATGGGCTCTGCCAAGTCCAGCCAGACTTCTTGGTCCAGCCAAACTCATAGATGTAGCCACCGCCTTCTCTCTCGGCCCGACTGACAAATCCTGTGCTGCGGGCGAAATGGCGAAACTGGCCCACGCTCACCTCGCTCACGTCCCAGGCCAGGCGTCCTATGACCTGCTGGCCCGCCTGTGGCTTGGTTGTCGATACCCCAGATGAGGCCTGCACGCTCCCAGCGCCCCCCAGACCAACCAGCCAGGCCAGGGCAGCGATGAGCGGGCGGCGTGGGGTTTTCCCACCCCCATTAGTGGGTTTCATGCTTTGAAGTTGTGTTTTGGTCATGTCAAGATCTCGGCGAAGTGGTCAATCGAACCAGAAAGGTCCCAGACACTATGACCAGCCGATGGATTTCAGTTCCCAGCGCCGATGGGCGCCCCTTTGAGGCTTACGTGAGCGAGCCGGCTACCGGTCGTGGCCCTGGTCTGCTCCTGATCCAAGAAATTTTTGGCGTCAACGAGCACATTCGGGCGGTGGCTGACCAGTACGCAGCGGATGGTTTTGTGGTGATAGCCCCAGACATTTTCTGGCGGGAGTCTCCCAGGACCGACCTCGCCTATGACGCGGTGGGGTTCGAGAAGGGCCTGGGTTTGTTGTCGCGCCTCAACGTAGACCTCGCCGCCGCTGACCTTCAGCGCAGTGTGGAGGCCGTCAAGCACCTGGACAGTTGCACCGGTCTGGTGGGTTCTGTGGGGTTTTGTATGGGTGGCATGCTGTCGTTTGTGGCCGCCGCCAGGGCGGGCGTGGACACAGCCGTCTGTTACTACGGCGGTGGCATTGACCAACACCTGGAATTGGTCGAGGACATCTCTTGCCCCCTGCTCTTTCACTTCGCCGAGAAAGACGCCTACATCCCCAACAAAGCAGTCCAGGCGGTCCGTCAGAGCCTGCATGGCCGGGGCAATGTTCGCATCGTGATGCATCCGGGTGTTGACCATGGCTTTAACTGCGGGAGACGCCCCAGCTGGCATCAACAGACCGCTGCCAGGGCCCGCGGACAGACTCTGGTTCACCTCTCCGAAACGCTAAGCTAGAAAGGACCCTCAACATGATCGAACTGCTTCTCATCCTGGCCATCGTGGCTGCCTACGGCAGCTGGTTTTTACATCGATCCGCAGAGGATGCGATTCCATTTCTGGCCAACCTCCAGCCCAAACTGCGCGCGCGTAAAAACCTGAGCGGCTGGTTCTGATCACCCAATTCGTTCACGAATGATCGAGGAGTCCGACCGAAGGGCCCAGCTCCAGAGCCGCTGGGGCTGACAGGGCAGAAAGAGCAGCACGTGCTCGATGACAGCCAGAATCACCAGACCGAGCACCAGTGAAAAACCAAAGGCAATCCCGCTGGGTTGGCTCGCGCCCTGGATCAGGTTCCACAGGGCATAGGCCATCCACAATCCAGCGCCCACGCTCAGGGGCAAGAGCCAGTTAAAGTCACGACGCCTGAAGTAGCTGGCCATGTGCGACAGACGCGTGGGCAGGAACTCCTCGTAGAAATTCTTGACACCCAGCATGAGGTGGAGCTTGGCCGACAGACGCATGATCCACAACACGGCAAAGGTCGCCAGGCCAGTCTGATTGCTGGCTCCTATCGACGGCATCAGCAAGGCTGCGAACAAGGCCAACAACGCCAACTCGTGATGCGAGACGGTCAAAAAAGCCCGCCAGAACCGACGCCAGCCCACCAGGTCTGGGGTCGCCCGCGCCCGGTTGGGGCCAGTGACCACTCCCACCAGAAAGGCAGCCTCCTGCCAGGCCCAGACGGCGAGCACAGCCAGAAAACACAGCAGGCTCGCCACCACAGTGTCTGAGCGGCTTGCCTCGGCGTGAACCGAGAGGCCCACCATCAGACCCACCGACCAGACCGCCATGGAGAATCGCTGACGTAACGCGCTACCCCGACTGCCCCAGAGCACCAGGCCAGTCAAGAGCCACCAGGACAGCAGGGCAATCGCCAGAGCGGCGAGGATCATCATCGTGGTCTACCAGGTCGGCGCAAGACGGGCCTGCGCTGGCAAGGGCGCCCGACAAGTCGGCATGAAATACAGCCGGGCAAAGGTCCAGGCGCCACGTGTAGCCTGCCAGGCCAATTGTGCCCGCCCGATCAGACCACCACGGGCCCGCGCAGCATCGACGCCGTCCTGAACGTCACAGAGGACTTTCAGCAGACGCAGGAAGTCGGGGTGATCGATTTGCAGCGTGACGGGAAAGACCTGCTTGCAGATCTGCGTGGTGATCTCCAAGACCTGCATGTCGTAGTCGGTGGGATCGAAGCCCAAGGCCCGATGCATCACCGGCCGGGTATGGTCCCGAACAAACATGGTGGCAAAGACGGCCAACTGGAAAAACCGAATCCAATAGAGATTCACGCCTCGTAGCAAGTCAGGATTGGCTCGCATGAGCAAAGCGAAGGCCTCTCCATGCCTAAACTCGTCGTTACACCATTTCTCGAACCATTTAAAAATGGGATGAAAGCGATGGGCGGGGTTCTTTTCGACCTGTCGATAGATGGCGATGTATCGGGCATAACCGATCTTTTCAGAGAGGTAGGTCGCGTAAAAAATAAATTTTGGTCTGAAGTAGGTGTACTTTTTAATCTTGGTCAGCAGGCCCAAGTCCACGCCGATCCCGAAATCCTTAAGCCACTGGTTGATGAATCCGGCGTGCCTAGACTCATCCCGCGCCATGTAGCCGAAGACAGCCTTCATGTCTGGGTTGTCCACCTTCTTTTTTAACTCGGCATACAGTACACAGCCCGAAAACTCGGAAGTCACCGAGCTGATCAGAAAGTCACTAAATTCCTTGTAAAGCTCGGGCTCTAGATCCTGAGCGTAGTTGTGGCCGATCAGTTCTGGGGGGCGTTGAAAGTGGTCATCGTTGTTGTCGGCCTCGAACTCGGCCATCAGGGCATCCCACTCCTGCCGCAGGGAGTCCACCGACACTCGGTTAATGGCGGCTGCGTCGGTTGTGTAGAAACGAGGCGTCAGGAGCGTGTCCTGCTGGGCCTTTCGGGTGGCCTCATTGATCTCACGATTCCTGGCGGCCATGCGCTCATGTGCGGCACTGGCTGCGGCGAATACTTCTGAATGCTCACTCATACGACCCCTCTCTTTCTGTCTTCCAAACAAACATCACTTCAAATACAGCGCAAACACACCGGCATTGGTCGGTCCCAGTGCCGCAAGGTCGATTCGCTCTCCAGTCAGGGCATCCGAGAGAACCAATCCGCCCTGCTCGGTCCTGGTTAAGGTGAATGGCCGATCAGGGCCATACCCTGCCTTCAGACGCGTGCGAGCGAGGCTTCGAAGGACGCTTCGCGCAAACCCGGCCTCGCCCTCGATACTGGCCAACCGTTGACCGGTGTCCGCGTCTCGCACCGAGATGCTGGAGTCCGGCTGATCTCGAAACGTCAGGTTTCGGGAGATCATGCTGCTGGTTCCCTGATAAGCGGGAACGGATCCCTGGTCGGCCAACGCCAGACGCTCTCTCTTCTCATGGGCGGACCAGCCGGCCAGGATAAGACTGGCCAGCAGCAGACTGCCGATGCTGGCCAAGGGCCAGCCTTCTAGCTTGGGCCGAGAAATCAGTCGCGGACTCGGACGATCCATCAACCGTTCACCATGTCCCGATGCCCCGGAAAGTCTGGGTGTTGCTGGACATCTTTCGGCTTGACGTCAACCGTGCTGCCCAAGGGACGACCCGCCCACTGGGCGCAGGCCTGATGAAGCAAACGGCCGACCTGCTCTGCTGCGGGCAGACACCGCATCATGGGCACCGGATGGGCCAGGGTCCATGGCTTGGCATGCGGCCAGAGGTGTAGAAAGGCGATCTTGTCCTCAGGCACCAGAGTCAAGGCAATGTCTCCCACACCAGCAGACCCGAGACGCAGGTCAGCGGATGCAATCCGCTTGAACGGCAGGTTAAAGGTGACGTTGAGCACGATCCCAATTCGCATCACCACCCGTCGCGTGGTGATCGTGTAGACCGTGGTTTTGGCCATCAGCCAGGCCACGATGCCGAACACCATCACGGCGACAGCGGCAACCGGAATCATCCAACTGGCCTCCCGAAGCGCGACGCCCCAGCCCTGATCCGGCTGATAGGCCAAAGCCACTCTCAGGCCAATCAGGAGGCTGAAGTAGACCACCAGGCCGCGGGCATGAAAGACACGCTGAAAGAGGGCCGTCGCACTGGGACTACCCTGCCAGACAATTCGCTCCTGCTCTGGCAATGCCTCAGGCAGCCCGTACTCTGGCTCCAGTTCATGCTCGTGACCGTGATGATGCGCTTTCACAGCAGTGGTTCCCGACGATCAGGCGTTGCAAACAGGGTACCGGCCCCAAAGTAGCCCATGACCACCTCCTCCTCCAGCCTGGAAATCTGACTGGGGCTGGCCAAACCTGGCACACCTTCGAGTTGTCCCGCCAGGACGGCTTCAATCGTGACTCGATTGCCTTTGATCCGGTCCTTGCGAACACGAGCAAAGTTCATCGGCACCAAAACCGAACGACCACCGTTGGTCTGAACCTCTAGGTAACGAATCAGGTGCTCCGATCGGTCAACCCAGACATCGGTCACGCGACCACCCGTCTGACCGTCTGCACCCAGCACAGGCAAACCCCTTGGATCTAGGTCCTGCTCAGCCAATGAGAAGCCAGCAGCCTCGCGCAGCGGGACAATGCGAGCATGCCCCTCCGCTGTCATGTCCGGTTTGGTCGATCGTTGGGTGAACGCGCCTGGGCCAATGCCGCTGGTCATCGGATTGCCAGTCGGCTCCAAGGGCATGCTGGGCAGGCCTGACAGTGAACGGCCCTGAACCGGCAGCTCCTGGCGATCCCGACCGTGCGGCGCCACGAAGTCACCGTGGAACTCAGTCTTGTAGACCTTGGGTGTCGGCATGCCAGCAATTCCGTTGTCAAAACGGATGCTGCCGTTGGCACGATCGGTTTCCAGTGGGAAGCCCTCTCGTTTGCTCTCAACGGTGAGGTAATAAATCAGACCTGCAAAAAACGCCCAAAACAGGTAGAGCACCAGTTGGGCCACATCCACGTACTGCGTAATTGCTCCGGTTCCCATGTCGTTCTCCTTCTCTTGATCAAAGTCCTAGCCGGGGAATTCGGCCAGTCCAAATGCCTCGTCTGCCGAGGACCGTTTAAACACCTTCACCAAAGGCCCGAGGGCCACCAGCGTCATGAACAGCAACAACAATTCGAGGTGATAGACCGCGCTATAGCCAGCACCGGTTGATGTCAGCACCGATCCCAGCTCGCCATGCACAGCCATGGCCGACACCAGGTCACGGATGACGCCACCCAGTCCAATGGCCAGACCCAGACTGGTCGCCTGGACAGCGCCCCAGGCACCTAGGGCCAGGCCGGTGTGGCCACCCGTCTCCATAGACATGGCCGCCGAGAGCGTTCCGATTGAGAAAAAACCACCGCCGAATCCGATGAGCGCTGTACCCACTTGAAAGAGCACCGGGCTGCCAACCGGTTCGGAGAAAATCACCAACGAGAAGGCCAGCGTTCCAACCAGGGCTCCGATGGCTGCCAAGAGATGAGCCGTATAGCCCTTTCTCAAGGCAACGGCCGAAAGCCAGAAGGCCATCAGGGCCCCACTGGACAGCAGGACGGTCAGAAACGTCGTTTGAGAGACGGACATGCCAAGCACCTCCGCCCCATAAGGTTCCAGAATGATGTCCTGCATAGAAAAGGCTGCGGTGCCCATAAAAACAGCCACCAAGAAACGCCGGTGCCCTGGGGTGGCCACAAATCGACGCCAGGCCAATCCGAATGCCGGTGTGTGATCGGTCTGGGTGAGATCAGGCCGCCTGGGTTCTTGCTTCCACATCGCCAAGAGGTTCATGGCCAAGACCAGACTGGCCGCCCCCTGGACCACTTGAATCAGGCGCAAGGGGCTGAAGTCTTGCAAGAGAAGGCTAAACACCAGTCCACTTCCGACCATGCCGACCAGCAACATGGCATACATCAGGGCCACCATCCTGGGGCGACTGGGCTGGTCCACCAAGTCGGTGGCCAAGGCCAGGCCTGTTGTCTGAACGGTCTGGATGCCGAGGCCCACCAACAGAAAGGCCAGTGCCGCGCTGGCCGGCCCGATGGCTTTGGGCCAATGGGTGTCCCCCGAGAGCAGCAGCAGAGCAAAGGGCATGATCGCCAGTCCACCGAAGGTCAACAGGCTGCCCGTCCAGAGATAGGGCAATCGACGAAGCCCTAGGAATGAACGGTGGGTATCCGATCGATAGCCGACCATGGCGCGCAAGGGCGCCACCAAGACCGGCAGGGCCACCATACTGGCCACCAGCCAGGCGGCCACACCCATCTCCACGATCAAGACGCGGTTCAAGGTGCCCACCATCAAGGCCATGCAGACACCAACCGACACCTGGAAGAGCGACAGGCGCAAGAGTCGCAGTAGAGACAGGTCCTGGCTGACCAAGTCCGCAAAAGGCAGCCAGCGAGGGTTCACGCGGGCCCAGCGTTTGGGTGAGAACAGGTCCAGCAGCATCATGAGCGATTCAACTCCAGGGCCGTGGAGGTGTAAAAGCCCTTGGAGACTCGTTGAACCCGACCGATGCTCCAGTCACGAAGGGCCGGGGCCTGTTCAATGGCCTCTCTCAGCCAAGTCTCGGAGATCGGCACAACGCCTGGCGACCGGTCGGAGCTGGGAAAGAGTCGACCCACCGCCATCATGGCCATGAGCAGAGGCGTCCTGGGCACGAAGGTAATGATCATGGTCCGGCGAACCCTGGCCGCGAACGTCGATATTGCAGCCATGGCCTGCTCGGGGGCATAGTGAATCAATGAATCCATGGCCATCAGCACATCGAAACGGCCGAGCCGTGCATCGAGCATGTCACCCGCATGAAAACAGACTGACCCTGGTGCCAGGTCATTTGGATGTCGGCGCTCTGCCACCTCAATCAGCTTGGGAGACAGGTCGGTGGCGACCACCTGCGCCCCAAGCCTGGCCAGATCCACTGCCAGCAGTCCGGTACCACAGCCAGCATCCAAGACCGTGATCTGCTCGAGCGGGTGTGTTTTTGGATCCCCGTTGGGCTCCTGCCGACCCAGTCGCTCCAAAAGCCAACCGGTCATCAGTTGACGCATCTCGGCGCGGCCAGCCCGAACCGTCGCCCGAACGCCACTGACCGGCGCATCCGATGTCAGGCGCTCCCAGGCCTCTGCGGCCGTTCGATCGAAGTACGACTCGATCTGGCTCCTGCGCTGAAAATAGCTGTGGTCGCTCATCAGTCAAATCCCAATAGGTCAAAAATCTCCCGGTCTTTCAGGGAATCGGGTGCCATGGGCGCCGTCCCGGCCCACAAGGCGGCCGCCAGGCGCAGGTACTCCTGCTGTACTGCTTCGAGCTCGGGCGAGGGCTCCATCTCGAAGAGTGTTGATTTCTTGAGCCGACTGCGACGAATCACATCCAGGTCGGGGAAATGGGCCAACCTCGACAAGCCCACTCGATCGGCAAAGCGATCAATCTGATCCGTCTGGGCGCTTCGATTGGCGATGACGCCCCCAAGTCTGACCTTGTAGTTTTTCGCTTTTGCGGAGATAGCCTGAACAATTCGATTCATGGCAAAAATCGAGTCAAAGTCGTTTGCAGCCACAATCAAGGCCCGATCGGCATGCTGGAGTGGTGCCGCAAAACCACCGCAGACGACGTCACCGAGAACATCGAAGATCACCACATCGGTCTCATCCAGAAGGTGGTGCTCCTTGAGCAACTTGACGGTCTGACCCACGACATAGCCGCCACAGCCGGTTCCGGCAGGTGGCCCACCAGCCTCAACGCAGAGCACGCCGTTGTAACCCTCGTAGACAAAATCCTCGGCCCGCAGCTCTTCGGGGTGAAAGTCCACCTGCTCGAGCACATCAATCACGGTGGGTACCAAGGTCTTGGTCAGGGTAAAGGTGGAGTCGTGCTTGGGGTCGCAGCCAATCTGAATCACCCGTTTGCCCAATTTCGAAAAAGCCACGGACAAATTGGAGGAGGTGGTGCTCTTGCCAATGCCACCTTTTCCGTAAACAGCAAACACCTTGGCCTGACCAATGGAGAGGTTGGGGTCTAACGAGACCTGGACTGATCCCTCACCGTCGGGGGGGCGACCCGTTCGGCGAATCTCGCTAAAGGGTACGGTTGCTATGTTCAAGTCGATGCTCCTTGGTAAAGGCCTTCTATGCGGTCTTCGAAGAGGTCGTTGGCCTCTCGGAGGGCCTGCAAGGTCTGGGGGTCTGGCGTCCAGTAGTGGCGGTCAGAGGCTTCCAACAGTCGGCCGGTTAACTTGGCCGATGCATTGGGGTTGAGATCAGCCAGCCGGTCGCGCATGGTCTGATCCATTAGGAAGGTCTGGGTCAGTTGCTGATAGACCCAGGGCTGAACCTGGCCAGTTGTTGCAGACCAGCCCATGGTGTTGGTGAGGTGCGCCTCAATCTGGCGGACCCCTTCATAGCCGTGGGAGAGCACGGCCTCATACCACTTGGGATTGAGCACACGCGTTCTGGCCTCCAAGGCCACCTGCTCAGACAGCGTTCGAACCACACCGGGCCCGGCTGTCTGATCGCCGATGTAGACCGGCGTCTCCGTGCTCGATCCCTTGGCCTTGCGAATCAGCCGACTCACGCCGCCCAGCGTGTCGAAATAGTTGTCAATCGAGGTGATGCCGACCTCAAGGGACTCCAGATTCTGATAGGCAAAATCCACATGCGAGAGCGCTGCTTCCAAGACCTGGGGCTGGCGAACCGGCTGCCCCGAGCGACCGTAGGCAAAGCCCTTTCGACGGGCGTAGCAGTCCGCCAATTCGTCCTCGTTCTGCCAACAGCCCTGGTCGACCAGATGGTTGACGTTGGCACCATAGGCACCATCAGCATTGCCGAAGACACGCAGAGCAGCGGTCTCGAGGTCGACGCCCTGTGCGGACATGGTCTCTTGGACATGGCGACGAATGGCATTCTGATCCAGCGGCTCATCGGCCTGGGCGGCCAACAAGGCGGCCTCGGCCAACATGCGAATCTGCAAGGGCAACAGATCTCGGAAGATGCCGGACAGGGTCACCACAACGTCAATCCGTGGACGACCCAATTCGGATAGCGGGATCAACTCGGCGCCCGCCAGACGACCAAATCCGTCAAATCGGGGGCGAGCGCCCATGAGCGCCATGGCCTGCGCGATGGGCCCGCCCTCTGTCTTCAGGTTATCGGTTCCCCAGAGCACCATGGCCACAGACTCGGGCAGTTGCCCAGACGCTTCTAGGTGCCGAGCCAACAGACGCTCTACCTGTCGCTGGCCATCCAGCCAGGCAAAACGACTGGGCATGCGGAAGGGATCAAAGCCATGCAGGTTACGACCAGTGGGTAGAATTTCAGGCGCACGGAAGAGGTCGCCACCGACCGAGGGCAGGATGAACTGTCCTCTTAGCGCCCTCAGCAAGGCCTCCATCTCATGGTTGTCACGCAGGCCAAAGGCCACGCGCATCAAAGTGGCCAGTGCATCGGACTCAGCCACATCGGCAGAGACCAACTTTTTCAACGCAGCCTTGGCCTTTTCCTGGGTCTGAGACTCGACCAGAATCGAGAGAATCTCCGGAATCGCCTGCTCGGGCAACTGGAGTTGGCAGGCCTTGATCATGGCTGACAAGACTTCGCGCTGCTCCCCCAGCGGCATGGGCTGGCCAAAGACATGCAGGCCCTGCGGGATCAGCGTCCCCTCGATCTCATCCAGGTTCTGGCGCAAGGCCTGGAAGGCCTGGTCGACCTGACCGACCTGGTCTTGTTCAAGATCGACTGCTACCGAGAGGTCCAGGGCCCGGGCCTGCTCGACGACGACACTGGCCACGCCACCGACCTCGGAGGCTAGATCTAAGGTTCCTAGGCCATGTAAGGGCAGCGAACGCCAACGGTCGAGACTCTGCCGGAGATCAGCCAGGCCTTTGTAGAGGCCGGCCTCGCAGACCGATGGCGTCAGATAGCTGAGGAGCGTCGCGGCCGACCGACGCTTGGCAATCGTGCCCTCGCTGGGGTTGTTAACGGCATAGAGATAGAAGTTGGGCGTCTGTTGAATCAGGCGATCAGGCCAACAGGTGCCGGAGCTACCGGTCTGCTTACCAGGCATGAACTCCATGGCGCCGTGGGTCCCAAAATGAACCATGGCATGCGCCTTCAGATCCTCACGGATGAATCGATAAAACGCACTAAAGGCATGGGTCGGTGCCATGCCCTTCTCAAAGAGCAGCCGCATCGGGTCGCCCTCGTAGCCAAAACCCGGTTGCACCAAGAGTTTGATGCGTCCGAATGACAGGCCCTGTACAAAAAAGCTTCGTCCATTGGTGAGCTGTCGACCCGGCGCTGGGCCCCAGGCCGCCTCAATTTCGTGAAGATGGGGCTCGGCCGCGATGTATTGAGCAACTGGGAGTTCGGCCAAGACATTGGCCTCTGTGCCATGGCGGTGACGATTGCCCTCGAGCAAGGCCTGCCGCAGGGCATTGGCGTCGGCGGGAATATCTTGTACGTCATAGCCGACAGACCTCAGGGCCCTGAGGGTGTGGACCATGGACTCAAAGACCGACAGATGCGCAGCGGTGCCCACACTGCCACCATTGGGTGGGAAATTAAAGATGATGAGTGCCAGATTTTGGGACTCAACCGGATCGGTTCTCAGCGCCACCAGCCTTTGCACCCGTTGAGCCAACTGCTCCGCTCGCTCCGGACAGGAGACCATGTCCAGGGTATTGTCCAGACCATCGAATCGGCAGGCCCGGTGACAACCATGGCAGACCTGGCCAGCCGCTCCTGGGCGTCCCCCATAGACCATCGGTGACACAGCACCATCGAGTTCAGGGATGGCCACCATGATGGTGGACTCCACCGGCATCAGGCCTCGATCAGAGTCACCCCAGTCTGCCAGGGTCTGAAACTCAAGCGGGTGGGCAGCTATGTAAGGCACATTAAGGCCGGCGAGCAGCTCCTCTGCGGCCTGAGCATCGTTATAGGCGGGGCCACCGACGAGCGAGAACCCCGTCAGCGACACCACCGCATCGACTGTTGATTGGCCGTCTTTCTTGAAAAAAGCCTCGACGGCCGGTCGAGCATCTAGGCCAACGGCAAAAGCCGGCACCGGCACCAACCCCTGGGCCTGGAGTGCTCGGATCACACCATCGTAATGAGCAGTGTTGCCCGCCAGTAGGTAAGACCGCAGCAAGAGCAGGCCTACACGCGGCCCCCCTGACGCCCTTCCCCGACCAGACAGGCCAGGCAGTTGCTCCAGTTGTTCGGTCAGTCGGCCCGTGAGATCCGGGTGGTACAGACCTGTCTCGGGGTAGAGCACTGGCTCTTGAAAACTGGAAAAGCCGTGCCAGCTGGATCGTGGTCCCTTGGTGTAGCGGGAGACCAGACAGGTGGTCAGGGCCACCATGTTGTCCTCAGATCCACCCAGCCAGTATTGCAAGGACAAAAAGTAAATCCGAACGTCCTGGGCCGTTCCCGGAATGAAGCGAAGAATCTTCGGCAGGCGACGCAGCATGCGCATCTGGGCCGCCCCACCCGTGTTAGTAGCACTGCGACCAGAGTCACCACCGGCTGAACTGCCAGACTTGCCACGCAGGCGCTTGAGCAGACTCATCAAGCCACCACTGGGCTTGCTCATGTCAAAGCGATCTAGTCGTGTGAGCTTGACCACTTCAGCAGCCGACATGATGCAGAGCATGGCGTCGACCCGGTCACGAGCCGCCTGCAGATCCGCCAAGATCGGCTTGAAATGGTCTTCCAAAAACAGCATGGAGACCACCAAGATATTGGCTCGAGCAATGGCAGCCTGAACCGAGGCCAAGGCATCAGCAGAGGCACTGAACTCTGAGGCGGCATGCATTTCCAAGACCAGTCCGGGGTGCTGCTTGGCCAGACGACGGGCTGCCATGGCCGTCGCCGAAGACAGGTGGGTGTCCATGGTGACAATCACCATGTTGACCGTCTCAGCCTGTGAGCGCTTATCGAGGCTGGGCATAGAAGGCTTTGGCCTCATAGAGGGTGTCCCGTTGGATCATGCTCACGCCATGCGCCTGGGCGTAGCGCTCGGTGTTGCGCTTGGCCTTGCTGCGAACAAAGAATGGAATTCGTCCCAGTTCTTTCTGAGCCTCGTCACTCCAAGCCAGCGGAGTCTCACGCACCTCGTCTGATGGTGTGTCCACCTCTGGTGCGACAGGCTGAACTCCCAGATGGGAGGCCACAGCCTGAGGATGAAACTCAAAGTCCTCCTTAAACATCTTGAGCAGGTGCTCCTCCAAACCCATCATGAGCGGCGCCACCCAGGCGTCAAAGAGTTGATTGGCGCCCTCGTAACCCATATGGGGGGCATAGCGCGCAGGAAAATCCTGAACATGAACCGGGGCTGAGATCACCGCACAGGCGATGCCCATCCGCTTGGCAATATGGCGCTCCATCTGCGTGCCCAGGACCAACTCTGGCGAGGTGGCCGCAATCGCCCGTTCGACTTCCAGGTAGTCGTCGGTGATGAGAGGCTCCAGATGTAACTCCGTGGCCATCTCACGCACCAGCCGAGCCTGTTCGCGGCTGTAGGTGCCCAAGCCCACCACATCAAAGCCCATCTCCTGAGTAGCCACCCTGGCTGCAGCAACGGCGTGACTGGCATCGCCGAAGATAAAGACCCGCTTGCCAGTGAGATAAGTCGCATCGACCGAGGCGGCGTACCAGGCTGCACGACAAGGCTGAGCCTGACGCGCACGGAAGAGGGCCTGATCGGGGTCCAGACCAGCCAATTGGGCCACCTCCCGCACAAAAGCGTCGGTGGCCTGCTCACCAATCGGAATGGACTGGGTGAAGGGCTGGCCACACTGGCGCTTGAGGTATAGAGCGGTTGATTCTGAGAGCTCTGGGTTGAGCATGATGTTGAAATCGGCCAGTGGAAGACGCTGCAGATCCTCGGGACTGGCCTGCCAAGGAGCGACCACATTGATGCCAATGCCCATGGCCCGAATCAGCTCTTCGATGGCCTTCAGGTCGTCCCGATGACGAAAGCCGAGCCCCATGAAACCCAGAATGTTGCAGACGGGGCCATTCTGATTGGCCCTTTTAAGGCCCTGATCTGTGCCCATCAGACAATGGCGCACCATCTGATAAAAGGTCTCCGATGCGCCCCAATTCTCCTTGCGCTGGTAGGCCGGCAACTCGAGGGGAATCACCCGAATCGGCAGATTCAGAGCGGATGACAGTCCCGCCGGATCGTCTTGTATCAGCTCTGCAGTGCACGAGGCTGCGACCATCAATGCCTTGGGCTTGTGGACCTCAACGGCCTCTCGAATGGTGCTTTGAAAGAGGGCCGCCGTATCCTTGCCCAAGTCACGGGCCCCGAATGTTGTGTAGCTGACCGGTGGTCGGTGGTCATTTCTCTCGATCATGGTGAAGAGCAGATCGGCGTAGGTATCACCCTGCGGCGCATGCAAGACCAGGTGAACATCCCTCATCGCAGAGGCCACGCGCATGGCTCCGATGTGCGGAGGGCCCTCGTAGGTCCAGAGCGTGAGCTTCATGCCGCGACCCCAATCGGAATGCGGCGGGCGAGGCGTGCCTTTCGTGCAAAGCCGCGTGTAAAGAGCTCGGCCAAGTCACCGGCTTGGTCAAAACCCTGAATTGGCGTGAAGACCAACTCGATAGACCATTTGGTACTCATGCCCTCGGCCTCCAATGGATTGGCCAGGCCCAGACCACAGACCACTAGATCTGGCCTTGCCGCGCGACAGCGGGCCAGTTGTTGTTCCAGGTGCTGTCCTTCGACGATGCGCCATTCGGCAGACAGTGGCCTGAGTTCCTCGGCCATCATGGCCTGATGAAGGTAGGGCACGCCCACTTCGACCACCTTCATGCCCATTTCCTCTGCCAGGAAGCGGGCCAGTGGGATCTCGAGTTGACTGTCTGGGAAGAAAAAGACCCGTTTGCCCTCGAGCATCGGACGCATGGCCGTCAGCGCGAGCTGGGCCCGGCGCTGTGCGGGTTTGATCACATGAAGAACGCGATCGCTCGGTTGTCCAAAGGCCTCCCCAACTGAGAGAAACCAGTCGGTGGTGCCCTGCAGACCAAATGGGAAGCGTGAAGGAATTCGACGACAGCCTGCTGCCTCTAAACGCTGGGCCGTCTCCGCAAGGTAGGGGGCCATGCAGACAAACCGGGTCTGGTCGTTGACCATTAGCCTCTCTGCGCCACGACGGCCAGGCAGACAGCTGATTCGCTTCAGACCCAAGTCACTCAACAAGGAGCGGAACTGGTCTTCGACGACATCGGCGAGGCTACCAACCAAGACGAGCTCTGCTGCATCGCTGCCTCTTGGATCTCCTGGACTCAGACGGTCCACCTGCTGGCTGACCATGGCCGCAAGGCAGGCATCCTCCCCTTGGGTAAACGTGGTCTCAATGCCACTGCCTGAGAAATGAACCACCCGTTGTCCCGGCCCATACTGTGCAGACAGCCGTTCGGCTGCGCGCCCGAGATCCAGCTTGATGACCTCAGATGGACAGGATCCCACCAAAAACAAGACACGAATGTCAGGGCGTCTCGACAGCAATTGATCGACCACTCGATCCAACTCGTCATGGGCGTCGGCCAATCCGGCCAGGTCACGGTCATCCAGAATGGCCGTCCCAAAACGAGGTTCTGCAAAAATCATGACCCCCGCTGCACTCTGGACGAGGTGGGCACAGGTTCTAGACCCAACGACCAGGAAAAAGGCGTCCTGCATTTTTCGATGTAACCAGACGATGCTGGTCAGACCACAGAACACCTCGTGCTGACCGCGTTCCCGGACCACCGTCGGACCGAGCCCAGTGACCAGCACTGGCGACCCCTCCGGTGCACAGGCCTCCTGGTCCAGAACACGATTAGGCATGACGCACCTCTAGGCGAGCCAGACGCAATTTACGAAGGAACTGTGCAGCATTGATGAGATAGCTGGCATAGGCCAGAAGCGCCAAGCCCATGGCCCCCTCTGCACTGAGGTGAAGACCCCAGTCAAACCAGGCCATGGTCACGGCTAGGTGTAGAGCGATGACCAGCATGCTGACCATGTCCTCCCAGAAAAAAGGTCTGGCAAAGAGATACTGACCAAAGACCACCTTCTCCCATATGGCACCGGTCAACATGATCAACAGCAAGACACCCGTCTTGATGACCACGGACCAGCCAGCTACATCGAGACCATCCCCGGTGAGAAGGTAGCGAACCACCAAGACCAGACTGACCAGAAAGACAAGAAATTGAACTGGCGCCAGGATCCCCTGCACCAGTGTCCAGCCCGTCTCGTCTCGCCGGCGTCTCTCGTCCGGCGAATAGACCACGGGGCGTTGAGCCTGCGTTTTGATCTCCAGCCCCCGAACCGTCCAATCGGTCATGGTCCTCGGCCTCCCCGTCCACAATTTCTGATGAATCCAACTCTAGGAGTCTGGGGAAAAATTGTCAATAAATTCTGACATCTAGTTAAATTGACAAACTGCAATGTCCTAGACAAAATAAATTGTCGTCAGTCGTGGACATCCCCCCAAAAGAGAGGAAGATGGAAGAACTGAATTCGCGTGCGAGCTCTCCGATCTGGGCAGGACCCCCTGCTCAAATCCGGTCGGGCCTGACACAAAGGGGGCGAATAATGACAAGACCAAGCGGGGGCCATGGCCCACCACCACAGCAGAGCAGTCCGGCGCATGCCCATGACATTCAAGACGTCGTGGAGCACGAACTCATTCCAAGGTTGCTGATGCTCGATCTTGGTGCGCCGGAGGCCCATCCTCTGGACCGGCTGGGCAGTCACATCCCAAACCAGGAGAGCCTAGACCGACCGAATGCGCTGGCCCACCAACTCGCCCTGCTGACTCTTGAGGCGGGACTGCCCGATTGTGAGCAATACCTGCAGCGACTCAGAGACGGCGGCCTTGGCCTGGAGTCGATTTTTTTGGAGGTTCTTCAACCCGCAGCCAGAATCCTGGGGTCGCGCTGGAAGGAGGACAGCTGCAGCTTTGTAGATGTCACCACAGGGCTCTGGCACCTCCAACAGCTCTTTCATCGGCTGCTGCACGACTTCCAGACCGAACCCCGACAGCAGACTGCGGGCCTATGCCCCACTGGCGATCGGTCCAGACCGAGTGCTTTTTTCTGCACACCACCCGGTGCCCAACACCGACTTGGCGTTCAAATGATCAGCGCCTTTTTCTGCAAGGCCGGCTGGCAAACAGGCCTGTCATTTGGCGAGACGACCAGACAGATCTGCGATGAGGCCAAGCGTTACGCGCCAGACTTACTAGGGGTTTCCTTAAGCTGTGAACAGGAGATGATCGACGCGCCCACCTTTATACTCGCGCTCAAACAATCGACCAGTCAGACATCCCCCATCATCATGATCGGCGGCCCCGGCCCCTCCCTTTTTCCCGAACTAGCGGCTGCCTGCCAGGCAGACTTGATCTCGGGTGATGCCCCAGAGGCACTGGCGGCGGCCCAGATCCACATTCAGCGCAGACGCGATCAGGCCGGTGCCCAAGTCAAGTAACAAGGCACGTCAGGCCCAGGCGCAGCAGGCTCCCTCTGATCTTTTCAAAGCGGCTGCAGATCTTTACCTAGACATCGATTCCGCCGGCATCATCCGCCAGGCCAGTTCTGGCCTGCAGGATATGCCCGCCATGGGCCAGGACTGGATCGGGCGAAACTGGCTGGACACCGTGACCAGCGAGAGTCGCATCAAAGTCCAGGAGATGCTGACCGAGGCCAAACAGACCGGACGCCCGACGCGCTGGCGCCATATCAACCACGTTCTCAAAGACCAGACTGAGTTTCCCGTCCTGTACTCGCTGGCCCAGAGTCCCAGCGATGATCGCCTCACGGCCATTGGTCGAGACCTGCGCTCCATGGCCTCCTTGCAATCCAGGCTGCTTCAAGCCCAACAGATGCTTGAGCAAGACTATCTGCGAATGAGATCCATCGAGAACCAATATCGGACCCTCTTCGATCTCATCCGCGATCCAATCCTGATGATCGAGGGTCGGCACGGCCGCATCCTCGAATCCAACAAAGCGAGCCAGGCGTTTTTTGGCCTATCGGGCGGACAGTTACTGGACAAGAAGCTCGAGACGTTGGTGAGCGCACCGTCTCTGGGCGCCTTCAACCAGGTCTTGCGGGAAGTGGATGGTTCAGGACGATCCGGGCAGGCCAGCCTTCGATTTGGTCAGCATAAGCAGAAATCTACCGTTCACGTGGCGCACCTTCGACATGAAAACGAGACCGCCTTCCTTCTGCGTATCGATACGGCTTCGCAGTCCAATGGACAGCTTGTAGACAACCACCTGCTCCAAGAGACGCTGTCTCTCATGACTGACGGCCTGGTGATCACCGACCGCAGGGGCATCATCCTGCATGCCAATCCGGCCTTTGCCCAGATCGTCCATTCGCCTCACCATGGACAGGTACTGGGTGAACCCATCAGCCGATGGCTCGGACGGGCCAACACCGACTTCCAAGTCCTGATCAACGGCTTACAGCAGGGTGGCGTGGTCAGACTGTTCTCAACCCAACTGATCTCCGACGCGGGCGCAGCCATCCCCGCAGAAATTTCCGGCATCAGCCTGCCGCAAGACAAGGAGCCTCTCTTTGCCTTCACCATACGGGACACCGGTCGACGTCTACAACCCCAACCAAGCCAAGCCAGCGGACTGACCCGATCTCATGAAGACCTCTCAGATCTGGTGGGTCGGATGCCCCTCAAAGAGATCGTCGGTGAGACCGTGGATCTGATCGAAAAACTCTGTATCGAGGCTGCACTTAAGCTCACCAAAAATAACCGTGCGTCAGCCGCTGACATGCTGGGCCTCTCCAGACAGAGTCTTTACGTCAAGATGCGTCGCTTCGGCCTAGATCGCGGCGACTTGCAGTAGGCAGTCGACGGCCAGCACATGAGCGCCACGGCCGTCGCCATCTTGGTTCGCTGGCAGCCTCAACACCTCTTGTGGGGTCTCATGCGTCTGCCTCTCGCCGCCATCACCCCACCCCAACGTCCTGACGCTGGTCATGGCCTCGTCTTTCAGAAATGGCTTGGCAGTGGTCACCAAGGCGGCTTCCAACTCAAGCCCAGCCTGGATCACCAGGCCTGGTTTGGCGTTTTCGCCTCCAGGCAACAGGCCGACGCATTCATCAGCGAAAGCCATATGGTTCAACGCTATCGAGAGCGCAGCCAGGACTGTCTCATCCTGACCCTGCAGGCCTATCAATCCAGAGGAAGTTGGTCAGGGTTCTCCATCGAACCCGCAGCAGACCAGCCAACCTCCGGGCCCGTTGTCTCCCTCACTCGGGCCAGCATCCGGCCTAACAAGGCGGTGGATTTCTGGCGTCAATCGCCTGCCGCAGAGGCTGATCTGGGACAGGCCGACGGCTGTGAACTGGCCATCGGCCTAGGGGAAATGCCAGTCTTTCGACAGGCCACCCTCAGCCTATGGCGGGAGGAGTCTCTGCTGCTTCGCTACGCACAGACCGGCGCTCATCAACGTGCCATCGCCGCGGCCTATGGTCGTCATTTTTTCTCTGAGTCCATGTTTACCCGTTTTCAATTGCTGCAGGCTCAGGGTCAGTGGAAGGGACGCCCGTATGACTAGTCTCGTTCGGGCCCAGCGGATTGCCGTCGTTGGCGGGGGCATTGGCGGACTCGTGGCCGCCTATGACTTGGCTCAGGCCGGTCATCAGGTCACCCTGTTTGAGCAGCATGCAGAGCCAGGGGGCAAGATTCACCAGGAGCAGGTCCTTGGTCAGGGCATCGACAGTGGTCCGACCGTCATGACCATGCGGTGGGTCTTCGATGACCTGCTGGCACCTTCTGGCCGACAACTCGACGACTTGGTCGTCCTGCAGCCACTGGACGTTCTCGCACGTCACCATTGGCCGGACGGCAGTCTGCTCGACCTCTACACCGACCTCGAGCGGAGCAGTCAGGCCATCTCTGAATTCGCAGGTCGAGACGAGGCGGTCGCCTTCGAGTATTTCATGAGAGAGGCTCGTGAGGTCTATCACCGACTAGAGCCGATCTACATGCGAGGCGAGCGGCCCAGCTTCTTCGGTATGACAAAGGCCTTGGGTCCTACCGGCCTCGGCATGCTCACAAGACTAGGGCCCCTGCAGAGTCTGGCGCAAGTCCTGCGACGTCGCTTCAAGGATCCCCGTCTTCAGCAACTCTTTGCCCGGTATGCCACCTACTGCGGTGGGTCCCCGTGGCAGGCCCCCGCCACCCTTTTGCTGATTGCCTATGTCGAACTTCGGGGTGTCTGGGCCATCTCGGGTGGGATGCAGGCCCTGGCCACAGCCATGGCCAAGGCCATCGAGCAACTCGGTGCAGAGATCCGATATCGAACGCAAGTCCATCAACTCATGGAGCAAGACCAGCGTGTCTGCGGCCTATTGGCAGCGAAGGCTGGCGAGACTCCCGAACGGTACGAGTTTGATGCGGTCGTGTTCAATGGTGATATTGGAGCGCTGCAGGCCTCAGACCTCCTACCGGCCCAACGACGACAGATTCCCATTCGCCAAAGAGCCCCCAGTTCCCTGTCGGCCATGACCTGGTCCGGCGTTCTACAGGCGGAGGGATTTGGCCTGCAATACCACAACGTTTTTTTCCAAAATCCCTACAGGGATGAATTCACCGCCATCTTTGGTCATCACCGCATGCCAGAGCGACCGACTGTCTATGTCTGCGCCCAGGATCGCCTGGCCGGTCGGGCTGGCCAGATGACCAACGACGGGATAAATGAGCGACTGTTCATGCTGATCAATGCCCCAGCCCGCGAGACTTCTCGCAGCGCATTCCCACAAGAGGAGATCGAGCAATGCCAAGACAGGGTTTTTTCTCGCCTGGCCCAATCGGGCTTGAGGCTCTCGATGCAGGCCCCCATGGTGATCAAAACACCCACCCAGTTTGGGCAGCGCTTCCCGGGCTCCAAGGGAGCGCTTTACGGCCGAGCTCCCCATGGATGGCTGTCGGTCTTTCACAGGGCCTCGAGTCGGGGCCCGATGCGGGGTCTCTACCTGGCCGGAGGGACCGTTCATCCGGGGGCTGGCGTTCCCATGGCGGCCCTGTCGGGCCGCTTGGCGGCCGCCTGCCTGACGGAAGACCTTGCTTCAACCAGATCGTCCCGTCGGGTGGTTATCTCTGGTGGTATGTCGATGGCCTGAGCGACTGCGGTCGGCATGGCATCACCCTTATCGTCTTTGTTGGAAGCGTCTTCTCACCCTACTACCGATCGGCCCTGCGTCGAGCCGCCGGGCGAGGTGGCGTGGTTGACCCTGAGAATTACTCTGCGATCAACGTAGCCCTCTACAGCCCCGGCCAGAAACGATGGGCCATGACCGAACGGGGCAGTCGACACCTGGAGAGGGGCGTCGACTTTTATCGTCTTGGCCCCAGCCAGGTGAGTTGGGAGGGTGATCGTCTGGTCATTTCGGTAAGAGAGTGGGCCAACCCCCTGCCCCGCCCAGTCGAAGGCCGAGTCGTTCTCTACCCCCAACAGCTCTTTCGACAGGTCGATCGGCTCGACAGCAACGGCCGACATCGATGGGGACCGATTGCACCAAAGGCGCGAATTGAAGTGGACTTTCCAAAGCCTGGCCTGCGTTGGTCTGGTCACGGGTATCTAGACTCGAACGAGGGCGACGAGCCCATTGAAATGCCTTTTAGAGACTGGGACTGGTCACGCGCAGACCAGCCCGACGGCAGCTGCAGCGTGATCTACGATGTTCGTCAACGCGATGGCCAAGAGAACCTGTTGGCCCAACGCTACTATCCGGACGGCCGGATCGAAGCCTTTGAGGCTCCAGCTCGACGCTCGCTTGGTGCCACTGGTTGGCGTATCCAAAGACAACTGAGATTCGAAGGCTCCCCACCACAGCAGCTCAGCACCCTGGAGGACACCCCGTTCTATGCGCGGTCGATGGCCCACCTGAATCAAGAAGGAAAGACGGTGCCTCTGATGCATGAGACGCTAGACGTCAAACGTCTGGTCTCACCGGTGGTGCAATGGATGCTACCTTGGCGCATGCCCCGACGGCCCTGATCGCCGGGCATGTTGCGCCCGGCCGCGCGCATCGAGCTCCAGAAAGAGATCAATCATCCAGCCTGCCTTGTCTGAGACGGTCTTGGGCGCAATCACTGCCATCGATGGCAGAGCCGCCTCGACCAAAAACTTGACCGCTTCAATAGGACGATGACCTCTGCGCCAAGCGGGCGCCAGCAGAAACGAGGATGAGGACTGAAGCACCCGGTAGAGCTTTCGGCCCCTGGAGACCACCGCACGATGATCCACCGAATTAAAGCCCTGCCGACGGATGCAGTGACCGATGTCGGCATAAATGGTTCGAGCCGATAAAATTGCCGGGCGACAGCCTCGGGGCAAGGCGGATATACCCTGTTCGGCTCGTCGATACAGGGCATCAGCATGATCCAACAGACGTGCCACCACCCGAGCCATCCCGGGACTGTGGGTTGGATGCGCAAGCCAACGCTCGGCATCTAGGCCTTCCTCTCGCAGCCACTGACGAGGCAGATAGCACCGCCCCATGGCCGCATCCTCTCCGACATCTCTGGCGATGTTGGTCAGCTGCATCGCCACACCGAGCTCGCAGGCCCGGGCCATGGCCCAGGGCTCGCGAACGCCCATGATCAGGGCCATCATGGCTCCAACCGATCCCGCCACGCGGGCCCCGTAGTCGCACAATTCGTCAATGGTCTCGTAGACCCGACCCTCAGCATCCCACTCAAAGCCCTCTAACAAGGCAGCTGGCAAGGCGAGTGGCAATTGGTAGTGCTCCACCACCTGAGCGAAGACCTCGTCGGCCAATAGAGCCCGAGGCTCGCCTCGGTATATGGCCTGCAGACGCTGTCGAAGATCCTGCATGACCATCGCCATCTGGTCTGACCCGTCTACCTCGTCATCGGTGACTCGACAGAAGGCGTAGAGGGCCAAGACCGGCCGGCGGACATCGAGGGGAAGCAGTCGCGAGGCGGCATAAAAAGACTTTGAGCCCTGGCGCATCAGGGCATCGCATCCGCCCTGCGAGAACGCCTTTAGATGGGCCGCCCGATACTGCCGAGCGGTCTGTCGCACCAACGTCTGGCTGTACATGTCAGGCCTTGGCCCAACGGGGCTTGGGCTGCTCGCCCACAGTGGCTCTGGACCCGTAGCCGTCCCATTCATGCGCGGCTGGCATCATGGCGTCGAAGGCTTTGGCCGAGGTCAGCACACCGGGAATGCCGGCCCCCGGGTGGGTGCCGGCCCCCACCATGAACAGACCTTCGATCTCTTCACTGCGGTTGTGGGGTCGAAACCAGGCGCTCTGCAACAAGCGCGGCTCCATGCCAAAGGCGGCCCCCTTGTAGGCCATGTAGTCCAATTCAAAGTCTGGGGGCGTCATCCAATGAGAGGTCACAATCGCCTCTGAGAGTCCAGGGCAGATGGTCTCTTCCAGCTGGCGGCAGATGGCATCGCGATAGCGAGGCGCCTCCTGGTCCCAGTCCACTCCAGCATCCAGATGAGGAACTGGTGACAGGACATAAAAGCTGTCGCAGCCGGCCGGCGCCAGACTGGGATCCGTCGCGGTAGGTCGGTGAAGGTAGAGACTGAAGTCTTTGGAAAGCACTTTGTTCTGGAAGATGTCACGCAGCAGGCCCTCGTAACGCGGACCCATGAGAATCTGGTGGTGTGGCAGATCCTCATACCGTCGATTCGTGCCGAAATACCAGACGAACAATCCCATCGAATAGGCAGCACCTGCCAGCTTTCGATCGGTCCAAGTCTTGCGCTGGACCGATGGCATGAGGCGGCGATAGGTGTTAGCCGCATCGGCATTGGATACCACCAGATCCGCTGGGACCGACTGACCATTGGAGAGGGCCACCCCTGTGACCCGTCGCTGCTCAACCAGAATCTCCGAAACGTCCGAATTGAGTCGTAACTCGCCGCCGAGTGACCTCAAGAGTTGGACCATGGCCTGAACAATCGCTCCGGTACCGCCCATGGCCGAGTGAACCCCATAGCGTCGCTCCAGCGCCGGGATCAGGCTGTAGACGCAGGTGACCGTCAATGGATTGCCGCCAATTAACAAGGGGTGAAAACTAAAGACCTGCTGAAGCTTATGGCTGCGAAAGTGTCGCCTGGCCATCTGAAAGATGCTCTGCCAGGCTCTCATGTCGATCATCGCGGGAATAGAGGCCAGCAATTCGCCAATCGTCTCAAAGGGGACGGTGCCCAACTCCTCATAACCTTTGACGTAGCAATGTTCTGCCTCGGCCATGAATCGATCAAACCCGGCCACATCCTCAGGGCTCAGACGAGCCACCTCCTGACGCATGCGGACCTGATCACCGAAATAATCAAAGTAACTGCCATCGCTGAAGCGAATGCGGTAATAAGGGTTCATGGGCACCAGCGTCACGTCATCTGCAAACCGACGCCCCGCCAGAGCCCAGAGTTCATCGAGCAGAAACGGGGCGGTCACAATGGTAGGCCCAGCATCAAAGGTGTAGCCATCTTGTTCAAAGACGCGGGCACGGCCACCCGGTCGATCCAGACGTTCCAAGACGGTGACTCGATAGCCCTTGACCAACAAACGAATCGCCGCAGCCAGGCCGCCGAACCCACTGCCAATCACCACCACAGACGGGACCCGCCCATTGGTCTGCTGGTTCACCATAAATGCGCTGCCTCGGAGTCTTCTAAGACTGTAAATTGCAATTGACGATTAGATTTGTCAAGTAGAGAATGCCTTTATGGCCCTTCAACCCGATCCGCCAGGGTCTGCCGCCTTGGACCTGCTGCCAAGTGCGACCGCAACCCCGACCAGTAGCCGACCCATGCGTCAGGCTGCCAGGGCCGCACTTGAACTCCTCAAGCCCATCACCTGGTTCCCGCCCATGTGGGCCTTTTCTTGCGGCGTGGTCTCATCGGGCCAAGGGCTTCTAGACAACTGGTCACTGGCCCTCTTGGGCATTGTCCTGGCAGGCCCCATGGTCTGCGCGACCAGTCAGGCGATCAACGACTGGTTTGACCGCCATGTGGATGCCATCAACGAGCCCACTCGACCCATTCCCTCCGGCCGACTGCCCGGACACTGGGGACTTCGATTGGCACTGCTCTGGACACTGCTGTCGGTGGCGGTAGCCAGCCTGCTGGGCCCCTGGGGCTTTGGTGCTGGCTTGGCTGGCCTGGCTTTGGCCTGGGCCTACAGCATGCCGCCGATTCGACTCAAGCAAAACGGCTGGCTCGGCATTGTGGCCTGCGGTCTGGCTTACGAGGGTTTGGCCTGGCTGACCGGCTACGCTGTGATGACCGATGGACAGGCCCCTACTGGACCCGTCGTCTGGCTAGCCCTGCTCTACAGCCTGGGGGCCGCCGGCATCATGGCCCTCAACGACTTCAAGGCCATCGCCGGCGACAAGACGCATGGGATTCGGTCTCTGCCAGTTCTGTACGGCCCACAGACAGCGGCGCGATTGGCCATCGCCATCATGCTGCTACCCCAAGCAGTGGTGATGTTCTTGCTGGTGAACTGGGGTTACCCATGGGCCGCCGCCAGCCTGATGATGCTGCTGGTCGCCCAGGCTGCCCTGATGGTCTGGTTTGAACAGGCTCCGGTCGAGCGGGCCCTGATGCTCAGCGGGTTCGGTGTGCCCTTGTTTGTGAGCGGCATGATGATCAGTGCCTGGCAAATAGGAGCTGGATCATGACCAAACCCTTTGGCTGGCTGCAGATCATCCGACTGGGCCTGGTTCAGGCCTGTATTGGCGGAGTGGTGGTGCTGGCCACCTCCACCCTGAACCGCGTCATTGTGGTCGAGCTTGGGCTGGCAGCAGTCATTCCTGGGCTGATGGTCGCTGGTCATTACCTCTTGCAAATCATTCGACCTCGAATGGGGTTTGGCGCGGACCAGTCCGGCCGGTGCGTCCCCTGGATCAGGGGTGGCATGGTGATCCTGGCAGCTGGAGGGCTGACCGCCGGCTTCGGAACCGGGTTGATCGTGCAAGACTTTCCGATGGGCCTGTTCATTTGTGCCATGGGATTTGTCGGCATCGGAATTGGGGTCAGTGCCTGCGGGACATCCGTCCTGGCCTTATTGGCCAAATCCGTTCCAGCCGCCAGGCGAGCACCCGCCGCGACGGTGGTCTGGCTCATGATGATCGCCGGCTTTGCCATCACCGCTGGAACTGCCGGCCATTTTCTAGATCCCTTCAGCATGGACCGACTCCTGCAGGTCTCCGCCTGGGTCACCGGTCTGGCGGTCAGCCTTACCCTGCTGGCCACTTGGCGTCTGGAATCGACCGCCAGGGTTGATCGGGCAGCCAACAGGTCCGCTCCCATCGACTCAGCCTCCACCACTTTTCGGCAAGCCTTGCGCACCGTATTGGACGAGCCGGCCGTGCGGCAATTTACCGTGTTTGTCTTTATCAGCATGCTGGCCTTCAGCGCACAAGATCTGATCCTGGAGCCATACGCGGGCCTGGTCTTTGGCTATACGCCAGGCGAATCCACGCAGTTGTCCGGGCTGCAACATGCCGGCGTCTTGGTGGGCATGCTGCTGGTCCCCTTGTCTCAACTGATCCCAGCGGTTAAGCGACACAAGGGGCTACTGAGGTTTTGGACGGTCACCGGTTGCCTGGTGTCTGGCGCAGCCCTAGCCGGACTCACCATTGGTGGGATGAGCCCGGAGGACTGGCCGCTCCAACTCAACGTCTTTGTATTGGGCATGGCCAATGGTGCTTTTTCAATCGCGGCCATCGCCAGCATGATGGCTTTGGCGGGCCAAGGAGCCGGCCAGCGAGAAGGGACCCGCATGGGTGTCTGGGGGGCGGCCCAGGCTCTAGCGTTTGCGCTGGGTGGCCTGCTCGGCACCGCCATGGCCGATCTGGCGGGTCAATGGATGAGTCAATTGGCCACGGCCTACGGATCCGTGTTTCTCCTCGAGGCACTCGCTTTTCTCTTGGCCGCCATCCTGGGGGGACGCCTGAGCACGGTCGATCCGACCACTACTGCACCCAGCCCCTATGACCCTGCCCCTGACCACCCACTGAGGGCCCCACCACCCGAGGAGACTTGCCGTGCCTGAGACGCTCTCATATGACGCCGTGGTGATCGGCGGAGGACCATCCGGCGCCATCGCCGCAGAGGAACTCGCCATGGCCGGCTGGTCGGTGGCCATGATTGACCGCGCTGGGCGAATCAAGCCCTGTGGTGGTGCCATTCCACCTCGATTGATCCGTGACTTCAAGATTCCAGATCACCTGCTCGTGGCCAAAATTCGCTGTGCGCGGATGATTGCTCCCAGCCGTCAGAAGGTTGATATCCACATCGACAATGGCTTTGTCGGCATGGTGAATCGGGGCGAGTTCGACGAATACCTTCGACAGCGGGCAGTCAGCGCTGGAGCCACTCGCCTAACCGGACAGTTCAGCCGAATTCACCCACCCGAGGCAGGACCATGGCGCCGGATTGACATAGAGGTGAGCTACGAGAAGGGCCTCCCCGTGCAGCAGACGATTCGCACCAAGTTGGTCATCGGTGCAGATGGGGCCAAGTCGCAGGTCGCCAAGCAGAGTGTCCCGGGCGCCGACCGAGGCAAGACGGTGTTTGCTTATCACGAAATACTGCGCCGGCCTGATCCCGCAATGGCTCAGCAGGCGGATTACGACCCAGACCGCTGCGATGTGTACTACCAGGGTGAGATTTCGCCTGACTTCTATGGCTGGATGTTCCCCCACGGCAATTGCCTGAGCATCGGCACGGGCAGCATGGACAAGGGCTTTTCCTTGCGACACGCAACCAGCCTGCTCAAGCAACGTGCTGGGCTGGACCAATGCGAACTGTTGCGCAAAGAGGGCGCACCCATCCCGCTCAAGCCCCTACCCCGATGGGACGATGGTCACAACGTGGTCTTGGCTGGGGATGCATCTGGCGTGGTGGCCCCCGCCTCAGGCGAGGGGATTTATTACGCCATGCTCGGCGGGCAACTGGCAGCGAAGGCGGGTATGGCCTTTCTAAAAAGTGCAGATAGCCGCGACCTTCGACTGGCCAGACAGACCTTTATGAAGGCTCATGGCAGAGTCTTCTTTATTCTGGGCCTGCTTCAGCGGTTTTGGTACCAGACCGAGAAAAGACGCGAACAGTTTGTCAAAATATGCCGTGACAAAGATGTTCAACAACTGACCTTTGATGCCTACATGAACAAAGAACTCGTCCGTCGCCGTCCGATGGCCCATCTGCGCATACTGATCAAGGATATTGCCCACCTGCTGGGTTTTGCACGAGCATGAGGCGCGATGCCTGGGTCGCCGCTGGCCTGGCATTCGCGACCGCCAGCATCGGTGGCAGCCTCACCATCCTCGACGATTGGTATTACGGTCTGATTCAGCCCAGTTGGAAACCACCCGACTGGCTCTTTGGGCCGGCCTGGACCACGCTCTTCACTCTGATGGCCTGGTCCGGTGTTCTGGCCTGGCGTGCAACAGCAACGCAAGCCATCCAAACACGACAACGGCTGTTGGCGCTCTGGGCCCTCAACGCCATTCTCAATATCGGCTGGAGCCTGCTCTTTTTTAAATTACAAAGGCCAGAGCTCTCGGTCATCGAGGTCTGTCTGCTCTGGGGGTCCATTGTTTTGCTCATTCGGCATCTCAGGCCATACGCCCCCAAGGCAGCCTTGTTGTTGTGGCCCTATTTGGCTTGGGTAAGTTTTGCAGCGGCCCTCAATGCCGCTGTCGTGATCCTAAACGCCTAAAAAAAGACGCCAGCCAACTGTCGTTGGCTGGCGCTGAATCAGGCACCCCCGGGGAGAGGGCCCTGAGTCACACTCCAGGAGAGGAGGTGCTTTCGTGAATGCGTTAGCGTCTCATGTGGTCTTTGGGTGCGCTGGCCGGTGCTGCCATAGCGGCGACCTTCTCCACTGGCAGGCTACCCTTGAGCTCCGGGTAGGCCTGCAGCATGGGTGCTCCGTATAGCGGCTTCTGCACCCCGTTGTGGCAGGTGGCGCAGTTCACCTTGCCGATATCACCCGTGGGACCCAGTCGATGGGCTGGCTGGATACCGGTCAAAGGAACCACAAAGTTGTTGTTCAGGTCCCGGACCATCCGGATGCCCACCCAGGCAGTAGTCCGCTGGGGCGTGCTCTCATCCCACTCAGCCATGGCTCTGGTGTTGTGACAGGTGGTGCAGTTGGCCCCCAGGCTGTCGGACATGTGAATCATCAGACCATGCACATACTCAGCCTGCTTGAGCGAGGTCTTGTTGCCAGTGGGTAGGGCCGTGGTTCCAGCCACACGAATGTTCGTGTCTTTGAGCAAGAAGGGCGTGAACGGGTCATAGGGCAGCGAGGCGTTTTTCACACTGTCTTGGCCCGCCTTGTTCTGACCAAAATCATTACCCAGCATACGTCCAGCCGTCTTGACCTCGGGGGCCGTGAACCAGAGCTTGTTAGGCACATTGTTACCACGGTGACAGGTGTAACAGGTCACACCAGTATTGCCAACGTGAGCCTGCCACTTGCTGTTGATGGTCGTGGTCATCTCGATCATCTTGCGGGCAACCACTTTCTGATAGAGCGAGTCATCCGCAAAGTTGGCCCCGTTGTGACAGAAGGTACAGCCCTGCTCCGGTGCGACCCAGGTGGTCATCGCCAGCATCACACGGTTGAACTCGTTCTCGGTCAGATCACCCAGCACCTTGACGTTCTTGTAGACCGCGGAGGCCTTCTTGCCGCCCTTCTCGGCTGGAGGCAGAGGCTCAGGTGCCACGTTGGCCACCTTGGTAGCGGACTCGATGCGAGGGTTGATCACCTTCTCCATCCCGGTGCCACGGTAGCCGATCTGCTCGGTGACCTTTGGCGGCCGTTCACACCCAGTCAAGACAAGGCTCATACCAAGGATCAACCCCAAGGTCCAGTGTTGGTAGGTCTTTTTCATGATGTCAGATCCTTTTTTTATTGAGCGCCAGCAGTCATGGGGTCTACCACCGGACCCCAGATGGCTGGATAGCCGGGTGCTACACCATGCTTGACCGACCAGAGGTACCAGTTGTCAACGACCGTGCCAGTCAGCAGGATGCCAATGCCACCCGTAATGCAGGTCAGCACAGCAAACCACCAGGCCCAGCGGTGAATCGACTCCATGGTGGCGTTGAAGCCCATGGTCCAGCGCCAGAACAAGGCCGCACGCTCAGAGGCAGAGCCACGGTCCACAATCTGCTCGATCTCGCGCTCACCGCCATACCGACTGACCGCCAGAATCGTGGCGCCGTGCATCGCAAACAGCAAGGTAGAGCCGTACAGGAAGGCAATCGACAGCATGTGGAAGGGGTTGTAGAAGAGATTGCCATAGCGCAAGGAGAAGGCTGTGGTCCAGTCCAAGTGGGAGAAGATGCCCCAGGGCACGGCCTCAGCCCAGCTGCCCATCAGGATGGGCCGGAAAAAACCCAAGACCAGGTAGAGCCAGATGGCTCCAGCGAAGGCCCAGGCCACGTGGGTGCCCATCTTCAAGGCTACGGCCCGGCGGTAGGTACGCACCCACCAGAGCAGGATCGACACCGTGATGAAAAAGCCCGAAAAAAGCCACCAGCCGCCTTGGTTCATGGGCGGAATCCGCAGGCCATAGCTGGCATTCGGCGGATCCACACTCAGCCAGAACAGTTGGCGAACAAATTCGATCGGGCTGTAGTTGACCTGAACCAGGTAGTTCCAGCCGATGGCGGTAAAGCCGATCAGGAAGAAAATGATCGAGGCAATACCGGTGAAGCCCAGATAGACGGGACCAATCTGGGCGTTACCCAGTCGACCCGCCAGATGCCAATGCCAGGGCTTGCCCACCCGCTCAGCGGTGTCTCTGGGCCTGTCCAAGGGAATGCCCATCTCGATCGGTCCATTGACCTGGACCTGGGTGAAGAGGTTTTGATAGTCAGCCATTTGTGTCTCCCATGTCCCTCATTAAGACCAGATTGGTAGCCGCAGCCACCAGCCCCACCACTCGGGCCAGCCACGTGACCAGAAGGGGCCGCTGATGACGATGCAGACCGCGCTAAAAAAGCCGGCAGCGAGGGCCAGGAAGAGACCCAGCCTGTGGATACCCAAGGTGCCCACTGAATAGCCGATGATGTCCCGGAAGAAGGTGTCCTCATACTCGGGCGATTTAACCGTCTCACCCTTGCCCGGGTTGGTGGCCGAGAGAATCAGCGATCCATGAAGGGCCAGCGCAAACGTCGTGGTGAAGAACAGGCTCACGGCAATCATGTGGGCCGGGTTGTAGTGGAAATGCAGGAACTGGTAGCCCACGTTGGACACCCAGTCCAGGTGACTCAAAATGCCGTACGGAAAGCCGTGTCCCCATGCACCCAACAGGATGGGGCGGATGACTACCAACGTCACATAGGCAAAGATGGCCACGCTAAAGGCAAAGGGGACGTGATAACCCATGCCCAACTTACGGCAAATTTCGACCTCCCTCAGGGCCCAGCTGCCGAAGGCACCGATGGCACAGATGGTGATGATCTGCCAGAGCCCGCCGTCCATCAGTGGCGCGAGACCCAAGCCGTATTTCAAATCCGGCGGGGCGATGTTGATCTGCCAGAGATTCCATGTCGGACCTTGCGAGGCACCATACAGGATCAGGGCTGTGCCCAGAAAACTAAAAAATATGGTGAGAACCCCGAAGAAGCCGACATAAAAAGGGCCCACCCAAAAATCAAAGAGGTCGCCACCCAGCAGGGTGCCGCCCCGAATTCTGTACTTCCGCTCAAAACTTAGCATGGCCATTTTGATGTCCTCCTCGTTCGATGAGCTTGCAACCTCAGAGCGCTAGCGGACTGAGGTTGCAAGCCTTTATTGCCTACTTTGGTGCTGCAACCTTTGCGACCGAGGCTTTGTACTCGGCTTGGCTCAGGCCATCCATCCAGTTGAACCGGACTGTGCTCAGCAGAATGAGGTGAATCATTGCTGCCAGGCCGAACAGGAACACGCCCTGTACAACCATTGCACGCAGTGGATCGTATAGTTTCCAAACTCGCCACATGACGTTTTCTCCTTCTCAGGTGATATGTGACATCAGGGAATAGACCGCCGCCCTGACCCCACTAAAAAGATTCCGACTGCTCTCTGCACCAGGAAACCAGCTGCGCCAGTTGAGCATCAGAATCGTTGCCAACAGCGCGATCACGAAGAAAGCGATGTAGACCGCGACAAAACCCAGCGTTAGGGCCAATGAATCAGCCTTCACGGTGGCGCGTTGAACTAGCGGTGGACTCTGTTGCATGGCTAGGCCTCCTGTATCAGAGATTTAGTGGAACCAAGGACGCCATGCCCAGACCAAGATATGGGCAATGACGGCTACTGCCGTAAATCCAACCAAGCCCTGCATGTAATACGTGTGGAACTCTTGGGCTTCTTCGTCGGACAGTCCGGAGATGCTTCTGTTGTCGCTCATGGGAGGTTCTCCTTAGAGTTGATCCGCAAGGATCAAATCCACGCAGGGCCCGCGTGGAGAAGGCAGCCGTGACACCGTGTCACGACATTCGGTTGAAGCAACTGCTGCTTCATGTCTGTTGGAGGTCCGCATCGGGCCCTGAAGGCGTTCAAGCTTCATGCGGTCACCCCGGTGTGTAAGGCCTCTTGGGCCTGTACGACTCGATCAATCGATACCAGATCGTCGCCCGCCTCTCGAGCCAGGCGCTCGGCTCGATCCCGGATGCGCTTGGCGACCGAAATCTGAATGAGGACCGGCTGAGCGGACACCAGATCCTCCAGCAACTGTTGGGCATCTGCTGCCCAAGGCAGGCTGCGTCTGCTGCCAGCGTCGGAAGTGGTCACCCCGGTGGGAGTGGCCTCCACGCGGTCCATCTCGGTTCCGAGCGGCAAGATGTGGAACAAGGCATCGAAGAGCCCGTTACAGACCTCTTGTAAGAGGTAGACGGCTCCGGCGTATCCCATAAAGGGGGTGCCCGTGTGCCGGCGAATAATCGCGCCCGGGAAGGAGGCCGGGATGTAGCTGGCTCGACCGCCCGCTTCCGCCAAATACATCCGCTCGTTAAAACTGCCAAACAGGATGAGCGGCGCCTTCTTTTTGCAGAAATCGCGAACCGTATCGTTTGCGGTCTTTTCGCCAGGCTTACGAGCCACAGCAAAGTTGCAGGGCAGTCCCAGCTCGTCTTGCAGGTAATGACGAACACCTCGGGTATAGGTCTCGTTGGCCACGATCCCAAAGGTCGCTGTACCAAAGAAGTCCTGCGTAACCGATCGCCACAAATCCCAAATGGGTTTGATGGTGGTGTGCTTTTCCTGCTCGATAAAGGGCTCTGGATCCAGGCCCAGGAGTTCGCCCAGGCTGCGAAGAAACGCCGTGGTGCTGTGTAGGCCGATCGGCGCCTGTAGGTAGGGCCGCTCCAACTGCTCACACAGCAGTCGTCCAAACTCTCGGTAAAGACAGATGTTCACCTCGGCCTCGGCCAGCCGCGGCACGTCAGACAGGTGGCTACCCAGTGGAAAGGTCATGTGCACCTGGGCGCCGATGCCCTCCACGAGCCGCGTGATCTCGGCCAGATCGCTGGGCATGTTGAACATGCCGTAGGCTGGTCCAATGATATTGACCTTTGGACGCTCGCCCTCTTTTCGCGGCTTCAAGGCTGGCACTTTCTTCATGCCATATTCGGTCCAGAGCCAGCTCATCGCTCGATTGGCCGACTGCCACTGGTCTTCATCGATGGTACGAGGCAGAAAACGAGCAATGTTCATGCCCTCTGGGGTGACACCGCCGCCAATCATTTCTGCGATAGAACCCGTCACGACCACCGCAGGGAGGTCTGGATCCAGCACCGCGTGAGCACGCTTCATGGCCCCCTCGGTGCCCTCGCGACCCAGTTGCTCTTCAGCCAGGCCTGTCACCACGATGGGCAGTTCATGCGGCGGCAGAGCATCGGTGTAGTGAAGGACTGAGGTCACCGGCAGGTTCTCGCAGCCGACAGGACCGTCGATGACCACCTGGAGACCTTTGATGGCGGTGAAGACATAGACCGCCCCCCAGTAGCCGCCTGCACGATCGTGATCGAGTATCAGCATGGCTTAGGTCCCCATCGCCTCTTGGGCCCGACGGGCCGCCCGCTTTTCCTGCTGTCGACGGACCTGCGCCCGAAATTCAGGGTGTTCCACAGGCGTGCTCTGCCAGATGCCAGCGTTGTCGCCCAGTCCCGTCTGTCCAAAAAAGGACTTCATGGTCTCGAATCGAGCCTTGTTGGCCAGGGCTGAATTGACCACCTGTGCCAGCGACCCTGCACCAGCAGCACCCATCAGTGGGCGGGCCGAGATGAGGTTTGTGAAATACAAAGAGGGAATGGTTTTTTCTTTGGCCTTCTGAACCACCGGCGTGGTGCCGATGGCCAGGTCAGGCTGGTATTCCTCGACTGCCGCCAGATCCTGCTCCAGGGAGGCCCGGTATTGAACCTGGACACCCCTGGCCTGCAGCCAGTCACGATCCTCCGCACTCATGTCCGTGCGTGGGCAGGCGGTTCCAACGTAACGCACATCCGCACCGCTTTCGACCAGCAGACGGGCGACCAACAACTCGGATCCCTCGTAGCCACTCACGGTGATGCGTCCACGAATCGGTGAACGGTCCAAGACAGCCTTGATGCCAGGTAACGCAGCCTGCTTGGCCTGCTCAATCTGAGCGGTGGGTGTGTTGGTGGCATTGCCAATGGCCTCGATCCAGTTGGCAGTGGCCTCGTAGCCCACTGGCGCCGATCCAACCATCGGTCGGCCAGCAGCCTGGAAGACCCGCATGCTGGCGGTGTAAAACGGATGTATGGCGGCGACCGCTACGCTATCCAAGGCTGCGTAGAGTTCACGCCATTCCCGCGTTGGCACCACGGGGCCGGTACTGAGTTGCATCGGCGCAAGGAGTTGGCCAATCACCATCGGGTCAGCGGGAAACATCTCACCAAGCAGGGTGACCGATGGCAAAGCGCTCTTGCCGGCTCGGGGAGCTGCGACGGGACCCGCCTGGATCTCTTTCATTGCATAGTCCAACATGGCCCCGGCCAAGACATCTTTGGCCTCGGCGTGCGTGGGAACACCGAAGCCGGGGACATCAATGCCAATGACCCTCACCCCATTGATCTCTTTAGGCAGCAACTGCAGAGGGACACCGCTAGCGGTGGGCACACAGAGGTTGATGACCACCAGTGCATCAAGTTGATCAGGATCGGCCTGGGCGTAGACGGCCTCCCGAATATCCTCAAACAGCTTGCCGGTGACCAGCGTCTCGGAGTTAAAAGGGACGTAGCCCACCGGACGACGCGCGCCATAAAAATGGGAGGTAAAGGTCAGACCGTAGACACAGCAGGCACTGCCCGACAGAATCGTGGCGGTTCGACGCATGCGAAGCCCAACGCGAAGCGATCCAAAGGCTGGACACATGCTCTGGGGCTGGTCATGCGGACCCTTGGGATAGTCCTTGGCGTACTGCTCCATCAGATCCGACTTCCCGGCCGCCATCGCCGACGCCATCATGCGCTCCGACCCTGAGACACAGGCACCGCCTTCGTCAGGAACAATCGGGATCGGCTGTCGTGCGTTCATCTGACTAAGCCTGGTCGTAGACCACTTCGAGAGAGGGCTTGGCAATGTCTTCGCGGCCCATCATGTCAAAAACGGTGGCAGGCTCCAGGACCACATCTCGCCCAACAGCACTGCCTGCGAACAGACCAAGTAGCTCATCCTGTGAGAGCGGCTTTGGCCGAACGGGTGGCGCCGTGGCCACGTTGCTGGCCAAATCGGCAAACATGGCCCCCCACTGGCCGTCTGGCCTTCCGATAATCTCGTAAGAGGCACTCTTGCGGCGAATGTCCTCATCTGCGGGAATGGCCGAGAGAACTGGAATGCCCGCCGCCTGAGCAAAGGCAGCGGCCTCGCCGGTCCCGTCGTCCTTGTTGATGACCATGCCCGCAACACCGACGTTGCCACCCAGCTTTCGGAAATACTCCACCGCAGAGCAGACGTTATTGGCAACATAGAGCGACTGCAGGTCGTTGCTACCGACGACGATGACCTTCTGGCACATGTCTCGGGCAATCGGCAGACCAAAGCCACCACAGACCACGTCGCCCAAGAAGTCCAGCAAGACGTAGTCAAAACCCCAGTCATGAAAGCCGAGCTTCTCGAGGGTCTCAAACCCATGGATGATGCCGCGCCCGCCGCAGCCACGACCCACCTCGGGACCACCGAGTTCCATGGCGTAGACCCCATCGCGCTTGAAGCAGACATCACCAATCGCCACCGCCTCACCAGCCAATTTTTTCTTCGATGAAGTTTCGATAATGGTCGGGCAGGCCTTGCCGCCGAAGAGCAAGGACGTCGTGTCACTCTTGGGGTCACAGCCAATCAGCAAAACCTTCTTGCCCTGCTGAGCCATCATGTAAGAGAGATTGGCCAGCGTGAAGCTCTTGCCAATACCACCCTTGCCATAGATGGCAATGATCTGTGTCTCTTTTTTAATCGGGCCGGTGTGTACCGGATCTGGCTCGATCGCGGCCTCTGACTGCAACCGGGTCTTCATCATGAATTGAACCGGCGTGGGACCAATGGCTGACAAATCCTGTGTCATGACAGACACCTCCAATCCATAACCACCTTCAGGGCAGCGAAGTCCTCAAAGGCTTTTTCGTAGGCCTGCTGAGGGTGGGTCGCCGGCATCAGATCGGTCACCAGCCCATCCAGGCTGAGACGACCGTCTTGAACCATCTCGGAGACCGCTTGAAGATCAGTGGGCTGCCATTGGGCTGCCACCTTGAACTGGGACTCACGAAGAAACGCGGGAACAAAATGAAAGCTCAGGGGCTGGCTGTAGAAGCCCGCCAAAATAATCTGGCCGCCCGGCGTAAGACTGCTGACCCAGTGGTTTAACTGATCCCCAGCACCGCTGGCATCCAGAATGCAGTCAAACTGCTGACCCTTGCAGTAGGCCGGGTCTCGGGTGAGGTAGCCCTGACCATCGAAGCGCCGATCAGCGTGGGTCTCCCAGACCATCGGCTGGCCACCCAAGGCCACTGTTAGCCTTGCAGCCAATCGGCCCATGACACCATGTCCCACCACAAGGTCAGGCAGAGTCGAGCCTGCGAGGCGAATGGCGTGTAGGGCGGTGGCAGCCAGCGCGAGCAAGACCATCTGGGGGCCTGGGTCACCAGACAGTGGGATCACCCGCTGGACACTGGTCTGTAATTGTTGACTCGCGCCACCAAACAGCCCTCTGGCCTCTTGGTAACAGTTCGCCCCCGGGATAAAAACCCACTGGTCCAGCTGGGCCTCTGCACCAGGGCCGACCTCCACGATGCGGCCCACAGACTCGTAGCCCGGCACCAAGGGATAGCCCATGCCAGGAAAGCTGGGCATCTCACCCCGATACAAGAGTCGCTCGGTGCCAGTGGAAATGCCGGAGTAGACCGTCTCCACCCGAATCTCATCCGAGGCCAGCTCGCGCAACGTCAAGGTTCGACGGGTGATGTCGCCCGGGGCCTTGAAGACAACTGCTTCGGTGGATGATGGAGTAGTCATTTTAAATTGACATTTGTGAGTGTCTAATTTTACTTACACTTGATTGTCGGCCAATTCTGACAAAAGTCAACAAACAAAAGTGGTGGCGTCATCACGTGAACGCCTCCATCACGCTGCACTGCATTGGAAGCGGGGTGGGCCGGGGCTGCACCTTGGTGAAGCCGGCCTTCTGCAATAGGCCCGCCAACTCCAGTTGGGAACGGGGCCGACCACCGCGCATGGCCAGGAGATAGAAGCCAAAGTAGGCCTCTGACATCCGGCTATCGCGACCCTCAGCAGACATCGGTTCTGCCACGATCAATCGGCCTTGTTGCGGTGCCAGATAGTCACGGACTTTTTTGAGCAGGCGAACCACCCAGTCATCAGGATGGTCGTAGAGCACCCTCACCAGGCTGACCGTCTGAAAACCAGCTGGGAAGGGATCCCGAAAAAAATCACCCGCCGTTCGTGCCATGGGCTCACAGTCGCTGGCCGTGGTTACACCCGGCAGATCGAAGACATGGGTCACCACGCTCGGATGACTGGCCCTGATCTTGGCTGCAAATCGACCCTGACCACCGCCGATGTCCAAGAGCCGGTCTGCTTCGTGGAATCGCACGCTGGCCAAGACCTGACTCACAATCATGTCTTGCGTAGCAGTCATCAGGGCGCTGTACTCAGCAGTCTGTGCCCTTTCACCTGGCGTGGCCTCTCCGTCACCGATGCCGCGCCTTTCGACGTAACGCCAAAACTGCCGAAGCCGTGTGCTGGGATCTGGATGACGCAGCAAGTCAACGGGCGCGGCCAGGTCTTCATAGAAGATCTGGTGATGTCGAATCAAGGCCCTCAAGCCCGCCTGTTGGGCGATCACCCGGCCCGTCAGCGTGAGTTGGACCTTGTCGCCCTGAAGACTTAGCAGGCCAACCGAACTGGCCGATTTCACCAACAACAAGGCTCGGTCTTGCGTCAACTCACCCAGGGCAGCGAGTTGATCAACTGAGAGACTGGAATCGTCTAGAGCTTCCAACCAGCCAAGCTGATCGCAGGCCAGCAAGGTCTGCGTGTAGACAAAGCCCGACATCAGATCGAAGACCTTTCTGGCCTGACGTCGAACCAGCCAGCCGAACAACAGGGATCGTGAAGCCCAATCCGAAAAGCCTGGCCGTCGGATCAGGCTTGAGACACTCAGCATGAGCGCTTCAGTAAGCTTCAGTGAGAGGCCACAGAGGCCGAGACTTGAGGATCCAACGCCATGGAGCGCTGCTGCAAAGGCAATAACCGTTCCGACTCTCTGAGGACGAGGTTGCGTAGCCTGACGGCACCTCTACAAGCCGGTATGCCCTCGATGGCATTCGCTATGAGGCCATCAAAATAGGCCAAGGCCCCCTCGAGACCCAACTGTCTCGCAGCGCTGGGACGATCGAGGATCTGGTCCTGGCAGGCCGGCTTGCCCAAGGCGACCGTATCCATGATCACATCACGAATGTCATCGGCCACCTGGTAGGCCTCGCCCAAGGCCTCACCCAAGACCCGCCAAGCGCGAGGGTCAGCGCCTGCACAAGCCGCCCCACCCATGGTCGCAGCCGAGAACAAGGCGCCCGTCTTCAGACGCTGGTAGACCTGAATCTGGGCGACTGGCTCGCATTCCCAGGCCTGCCCGGCCACGATTCCCATGGAAGGGCCCACGGCAGATTCCAGATAACCCAACACACCCGCCAGACGATGGGGCTGCCGGGTCTTGCACCGAATGACCGATCGGAAGGCCATCACAATCAGGGCATCGCCTGCCAGAACAGCCAGTCGTTCACCAAACTCGCTATGGACAGACGGTTGACCACGCCTGACTGCCGCGTTGTCAAAACAAGGTAGGTCGTCATGAACCAACGAGGCGCAGTGCATCAACTCCAGGGCACCAGCGTAATGCTCGGAAAGATGGGGGTCATCATCGCCACAGGCCAGACTCACCGCCAAGGCCAGCTGGGGCCGGATTCTTGCGCCGCCGGGCATCACGGCATGAACCAGGGCCTGCCCAAGGCGAGGCGGAGTCTCCGGATGGGCAGCCTCTTTCAGGCTGGCCTGGAGCACGCGCTCTATTCGTTCGATTAACATGGCCCCTCCGGTTGTCAATTACAATTGACTTTATCAAATGTCTATTAAATTAGACATTAGGGGGGAGTCAGCCCAGTGTCAATTCCAAATTAGCCATGCAGACGGATCCGATCGAGGCCATTGCCGGTCTTCAGAGGCAGGTTTTGAAGCTGCCCAGCCCATGGCCACTGCGCCTGAGTTGCTGGAATCGAACAGCCGGCCCAGGGGCCCCGATGCTGATGCTGCTTCATGGAACCGGCAGCAGTCACGCCTCTTTTACGCAGCTCTGCGAGGCACTACCGAGCGACTTCGGACTGCTGATCCCAGACCTTCCTGGTCATGGTGAGTCGACGTTCGAGCAACCCCGCTCCTCGCCTCACGGATCGACCGCCAGCAGCCCAGCGGGGTTTGGTCTGCGGGAGATGAGTGAGTGGTTGGAGGCCATGCTGCTCCAACTTGATGCCAAGCCGGACCTGATCCTTGGCCATTCGGCAGGCGCCGCGGTGGCATTGATCATGGGACTCAACCATCCACAGCGAATCATCCTGGGGTTGGCGCCCTCACTGGTGCCACCGCCTCCGATATACAGCAGCCTGGTTGGTCCATGGCTTGGACCCATGGTGCGAAGTGGGCCAAGCCTGGCGCTCGGCCACTGGCTGGCTGGGCAGGCCTTGGTGATTGATCGGCTCCTGGCTTCGACGGCCAGCCCCATCAGCCAAGAGCAGAAACACCGCTACCGCAAACTCTTTGAATCAAAGGCTCATCTGGAGGGAACACTGGCCTTTATGGCCGGCACGGATTTACCTGGGTTACTCGCTCATCCTGCCCTGCAGAGCCTTGCGAAGGTGGCCATCCTCTCGGCAAAAGACGACCCATGGATTCCCGCGAACGCTCTTCAAACCATCCTGCAAACAAGGCTGCCACAGGCCAAGGTCAAATGGCTAGAGACAGGTGGCCACCTGTTTCACGAGACGGATTCAAGCCCCGTAGTGGACTTCATCGCCGAACTCACCAGGCCATGAATCTGGCTGGCGCTGGCAAATGGCAGTGGGTAGTAGGCCGCTGACATCGCATGCGCCAGCACCTGAGCAGCCTGTTCCGGCCGAGGGCTGGCATCAATCCAGATCGATCGAAGGGTTTGCAAACCCAAGGCTCGCGCGGCCCGCTCAGCCTGCTGGCCCGCCAAGGCTCGGTTCACCTCACCATCTAAACAGACGTTCGCCCGCCCATCTGACAAGACCACCACTGCCGCATCCTCTCCCTGCTGGGCCAACCGGTCCACCCAACGAATCACCGCCTGAAGACCCGCGGCTACCGGACTGGCGCCACCGCCGGGCAAGGCGGTCAATGCCCTCTTGGCGGCGACAAGCGATCGCGTCGGTGGCAGGTTCACACGAACGCCTTGCCCTCCGAAACTCAACAAGGCCACCTGATCCCGACGAACGTAACACTCGGCCAACAAAGCCTGGACTGCACCCTTGGCCTCCGCCAAACGGGTTGCCGCCATTGAACCAGAGGCATCGACCAGAAAAATAGTCGTCAATGGACGCCGGTGCTGCCGCCTCCAGATGCGCAGATCGCTGGGCATCAGCAAGAGCCGATCCTCCGATGGAGAGACTCGACGACGCATGTCTTGAAGGGGCAAGGCTCGCTCCAGGACTTTGACCCAGGCCAACTGCCGCGCGGGTTGCCCGCGCTTCCAGGCTGTGACCCGCAGACGCCTGCCACGACTGGGGTGCCAGCTCCGCTGGCCGGCCCGACCACCCTCTCGACGTGCCAGTCCTGAACGCACAGGTCGCCTGCGGTCCATTCCATGGACCCCAAGCAGTCCACGCTGCAGATCAACCAGTGCCGCCTCAACCGCCTGCTGGTCCTGCTGGTCCTGGTGATCCGCTGATGACTGCCCCAGCCCCCCTTGAGGCGGTGCCGGGGCCTGATCGGTCTCCTGAGGCTCGTTCTGGGGGTGCCCTTGGTCACCAGGTTCTGAGGCCTCTGCAGACGGCTGCTGATCATCAGCGTTCTGCTCAGGCAACGGTTCAGGCCATCGGCGAGCATGGGGGAAGAGACTGGCCACCAAGGCTTGATCAACCCGTTCGTCGGAAACCTTGCGGGCCCGGGGTGATGCCTGCCGGGCTAGATCGATCGCCAAGCGACCCGTTGCCATGAGTGGCCTCAGGGAGGGAACGTCTAGCACCGAGGCGATGGCCGCCAGACGACGCCATTGATCTGAGGACAAATCGAGACGACCATTGGCCGAGACGGGCCAAGCCTGGATAACCTGCTCGAGCTGCCGCCCCCACTCATCCGCAGACTGTTCCGGTGGCAGCAGTCGGTCTTGCACCATCACAAGGGGCATCCGGTCGAACAAGATGGACGGCACTCCGGGCTCGTCCTCGACGGATTCGTCTAACAAGACCAGTAGCAGGCGTCGTTGGTCTAAGGCTTGCGCCAGTTCTTGAGCCAGCGCTGATTCTATCCGCTCGGCCATGCTCACCAAGACGATGCAGTCCCGGTGACATTCAATCCATCCCGGGTCATAGATTGGCGCTCGGGTCGCCAGGGTCTGGACCACATCCAAAGACGGCCTAAGGGCCTCCGATGGGGTCGAAGCTGGCAATCTCGCCAGACGGAGACCAGAGGCGGTCTCCGAAGCGTTGACCATCGTCTTGAGCAAGGCCTCGAAGGCCTGCCGAACTGGCCCAGGCCGGGCCGACCGAATCAACATGCCGCCGTAACGCGCTGGTTGTGCAAGAAAGGCGCAGAGCGCCAGAGACTCTGGCGTCAGGGCCTGGGCAGTCATGGAGTCAAGGTCGCCAGTGCGCGGGCAACCCTCTCGTTGCCGGTGGTCTCATCAAGGACGTCCCGCCGCAGGCGGTGACGCAACACCATAGGAGCCACCGCCTTGAGATGCTCGAGGGTGACCTGACGGGCGCCATTGAGTGCAGCCATGGCTCGCGAGGCCCGCATCAATGCCAGCTCACCGCGCAGACCGTCGGTATTTAGAGAAAGACACAATCCAGCAGCCTTCTCAAGCAAACCATCGGGCACCTTGACCTTGTCTAGCTGCCGACGAGCCTGAGTGATTTTGCGTTGAAGGGCTTGCTGGGCTTGGTCATAAGAGGCCACGAAAGCCATAGGGTCCCGGTCGTAGGCCTCTCGACGTCGCACAACCTCGATGCGCTCTGATAAGACCTGAGGGGTGGTGACCTCAACGGCCAGACCGAAACGATCCAGCAATTGAGGTCGCAGCTCGCCCTCCTCCGGATTTCCGCTGCCCACCAAGACAAAGGCAGCAGGATGGACCATGCTCAGACCATCTCGCTCTACCCGATTCTCACCACTGGCGGCCACGTCGATCAGCAGGTCCACGAGATGGTCTTCCAACAGGTTGATCTCATCAACGTATAGAAAACCTCGGTTCGCACGCGCCAACAGGCCAGGCTCAAAGACACGGCGGCCGGCGACCATCAACTGCTCAAGACTCAGGCCACCGACGATGCTTTCCTCGCTGGCCCCCAGGGGCAAGTCCACGACAGGAACTGGGCGCTTGGTTTTAGACTTGATCTGGCAGCCCCCTGCGCACAAGCCGGCTGCGGCCTGAGGGTCGCAGGCGTATGAACAACCGGACACCACAGAAATCTCTGGCAAGACGGCCGCCAACGCCCGAACGGCGGTGGATTTACCGGTGCCTCTCTGACCGAGAATCAGCACGCCACCGATCTGGGGGTCCACGGCCGCCATGAGCAGGCCGAGTTGCATGTCCTCTTGGCTAACCAAGGCGGTGAAGGGATAGGCAGGACGGGTCATGGGGTGACTGTGCCGCTTGACGTCAAAAGAGTCAAACGAAACTGACACTCATGGGACTCTGCGTGAGCAGATGGTAGCGGGGGTAGGCTGAGCGGGACTCTGCGTGAGCAGATGGTAGCGGGGGTAGGCTGAGCGGGAATCTGCGAAAGCAGATGGTAGCGGGGGTAGGCTGAGCGGGAATCTGCGAAAGCAGATGGTAGCGGGGGTAGGCTGAGCGGGAATCTGCGAAAGCAGATGGTAGCGGGGGTAGGCTGAGCGGGAATCTGCGAAAGCAGATGGTAGCGGGGGTAGGATTTGAACCTACGACCTTCGGGTTATGAGCCCGACGAGCTGCCAGACTGCTCCACCCCGCGTCGAAGAACTGGAGAGTATACATGAAGTTTTGTTCGAGTTGCGGACATGCCATCAAAAAGCTGGTGCCAGCCGATGACAACCGAACCCGCTCGGTCTGCACCAAGTGTCAGACGATTCACTATGAAAACCCAAGGCTGATCTTGGGGACACTGAGCACCTGGCAGGACCAGATCCTGCTGTGCCGCCGCGCAATCGACCCTCGATCTGGTTACTGGACACTGCCGGCGGGCTTTATGGAAATTGGAGAGTCCACGGAGGCGGGTGCCAAACGAGAGACGCTAGAGGAGGCCGGCGCAGAGGTAGAGATCCATGATCTGTTTGCGGTCTTCGACATCCCACATGTTGAACAAGTCCACCTGTTCTTTCGGGCAGCCATGACCAGCCCCCATCTCGCACCTGGCGTCGAAAGCCTGGAGGCGCGGCTCTTTCAAGCCAAGGACATCCCATGGGACGACCTGGCCTTTGAATCCGTTCGACAGGCCCTACAACTGCACCTAGAGGACCTGTCCCTGGGTACCCATCGACTTCATCGACTGCAACTGCCCAAGATGGGGTGGTAGCCAGGCACGAACGGTCCCAACAACATGCACAAGGATTCTCGACCACCACTGGCCTGGGTGGGTCCCCTGGATGACTTTCCACCGAGTCATCAAGCCTGGACAGATGAACAAGGTGCCAACGGCTTGTTGGCGGTTGGAAGCAGCCTCACAACAGACCTTCTCATGAGGGCCTACCGACGAGGCATCTTTCCCTGGTCTTCCTCCGCCGAGCCAGTGCTCTGGTGGACACCAGATCCCCGCATGGTCCTGCGGGTGAAGAACTTTAGATGCCATCGCTCTATTCGACAGGCCGCCAAACAGTTCGCCCAGCAGGGCCTGGACATTTGCTTTGACCTGGATTTTGGAGAGGTCATGTCAGCCTGCGCGCAGCCACGCGGGGACCAGGCTGGCACCTGGATCACTGACCCCATCCATCAGGCCTACCTAGGACTGCATCGGATGGGCCTAGCCCACTGCGTGGGCCTGTATGAGGGGCAAAGGCTGTTGGCGGGGCTTTACTTTGTTAATCTCGGGGCCATGGTCTTTGGAGAGAGTATGTTTACCCGAGTCAGCAACGGCTCAAAAGTCTGCCTCGCCGCCCTGGTTCATGCCTGTCAACAGGCCGGGGTGGCGCTCATCGACTGCCAGCAGGAGACCGAGCACTTGGCAAGCCTTGGTGCTGCGCCCGTGACCCGGGCTGAGTTTGAGCATCACTTGCAGCAGACCGTAGCAGCCGATCCAGTGGCCTGGCCAACCACGGCTTATGACTGGTCGGCCCTCACCCATCGCAGGACATCGCATGGCTGACCTCAACGACCTGCCCATGAGCCGGCTGCAGTTCTATGTCACTGCGCCCTATCCATGCAGCTATCTACCGGGACGGCGGGCCAGGTCCCAGGTTGCTACACCCAATTACTTGATCACAGGACCGGTCTATGGGGATCTGGTCCAACTTGGTTTTCGACGCAGTGGTCACTTTGCCTATCGGCCTTATTGTGACCACTGCCGAGCCTGTCGCCCGATTCGGCTCGAGGTCGCCGCATTCCGTCCCTCCAGAACCCAAAAGAAAGTCTACCGGCGACTCTCCGGGCGACTGACCGCCCGCAAAGAGCCGCTGGCCTTTCAGCCTGAACACTACGACCTCTACCTGCGCTACCAGGCCAGCCGTCACGCCGGTGGCGGCATGGATCAAGACAGCAAAGACCAGTACGCCCAATTTCTATTACAAAGTCGAGTCGATACCCAATTGGTTGCGTTTTACGATGACCAGCAACACCTGGTAATGGTCTCGATCATCGATGTACTGCCAGAGGGACTGTCGGCGGTTTACACCTTCTACGATCCCGGTCTCGAGCAATCCTCTCTTGGAACTTACGGGATTCTCTGGCAGATCGCCCAATGCCAACAAATGGGACTGCCACATGTCTACCTGGGCTACTGGATCGAAGCCAGCCCCAAGATGGCCTACAAGGCCAATTTCCAACCAGCAGAGGTCTTGATTGAGGGGTCCTGGCGTGCACTCAGACCACTCACCGATATTCATCCGAATGCCTAAGACTGCACTTGCTTTTAAGGCCTACCCATTGGCCAGACGGTTTCTGTTTTCCTTGGATCCCGAGACTGCTCATGAACTGAGCCTCTCAGGACTCGACTTTGCCCACCGCTGGCTCGGTGGACTCTTGCCAGCGGCGCACCCCATCCCAACGTCAAGTCCAGTGGAGTTGGCAGGTCTGCGATTCCCAAACCGAGTCGGCCTGGCCGCGGGTCTCGACAAAAACGCTGCCCACATCGATGGCCTGTCTCGATTTGGCTTTGGGTTTATCGAAGTGGGGACCGTCACACCAGAGGCGCAGCCCGGCAATCCCAAACCGCGTCTTTTTCGACTGCCAGAAGCCAAGGCCCTGATCAATCGCTTCGGCTTCAACAACCAGGGGCTATCGGCCTTCATCACCAACGTTGCACGGTCCGAGTGGGTCCGGGATCGACGAGGCGTCTTGGGACTGAACATTGGCAAGAATGCCAAGACTCCCATCGAGCAGGCCGCGGATGACTACCTCAAGGGTCTGACCGCCGTCTATCCTTGGGCCGACTACGTCACCGTCAACATCTCCTCGCCCAATACCAAGAACCTGCGCGACCTACAGAATGAACAGGCCTTGGAGGCCCTGCTGGATCGGCTCAAACAGGCGCAGGCTCGGTTGGCTCAACAGCATGCCAAGGCAGTGCCACTCTTTCTCAAGATCGCCCCCGATATGGACGAGACCGCCCTGGGGCAATTGATCGAGGTGGTCCGAAGCAAACAAATCGATGGCCTCATTGCCACCAACACCACGCTGGACCGAAGCCTGGTTCGGGGTCTGCGACATGCCTCCGAGACAGGTGGCCTGTCGGGCCAGCCGGTCCACCTGCGGAGCCTTCAGACCGTGCGGCAGCTCCGACAAGAGCTGGGGCCGCACTTTCCAATTATTGGCGTCGGCGGCATCCTGTCGGCCGCCGATGGCCTGGCCATGCGGGAAGCCGGTGCAGACCTGGTTCAGGTGTACACAGGCCTGATTTACCGAGGACCAGCCTTGGTCACGGCGTTAGCCGAGCGCCTGGCTAGATAAGAGGCGTACTGCTGGGAGAAAGTCTTGCCGCGTGGACTTGGCATGTCACGGTAGGCGCTCCAGCTCTTCACCAAAGGCAACTGGCGAATCAAGTGGCGACGCCCTCCCATCAGCCTTAAGATCACGCTCGCCATGCCGTAAACGGTGCGATAGAGGGCCGGTCTGGCCGCCGCAAAGGCCCAGACCCCCAACAGGGCCCGCTCCGTCCAGGGACGCAGGTGCCGCTCAAACTGCTTCTCTCTGAGCTTGCGCAACAGATCAGGCAGGGGAATCTTGACGGGGCACACCACATGGCACTCACCGCATAGCGTAGCGGCCTGCGGCAAGTCCAGCGATTTCTCAATACCCGCATAGGCTGGTGTCAGAACGGAGCCCATGGGCCCAGGGTAGACCCAGCCATAGGCATGGCCTCCAATCTTTTGGTAGACCGGGCAATGGTTCATACAGGCTCCGCATCGAATACACCGGAGCATCTCTTGAAAGGCACCACCCAGAAGACTCGATCGACCACCATCAACCAGCACAAAATACAAATGGTCAGGGCCATCGGTTTCACCGGAGGCACGAGTGCCTGTCAGAAGACTGATGTAATTGGAGATGGACTGCCCGGTCGCTGATCGCGTGAGCAGTCTGGCAATGGTGGCGAAGTCCTCTAGCGTTGGCAGCACCTTCTCAATCCCCGTCACCACCACATGCACCTTAGGCATGATGGTGCACATGCCCTCGTTGCCCTCATTGGTGACCAAGGCGACCGAGCCAGTCTCGGCAATCACGAAGTTACCACCGGTGACGCCCATGTCTGACCGAAGAAACTTTGGCCTGAGCTGCTCCCTGGCCTCGCGGGTGAGCTGCGGAATGTCGGTGAGCTTGGGTTTTTGATGCACCTTGGAAAAGAGCTCTGAGATCTCTTCTTTGTCCTTGTGTATCACCGGCGCAATGATGTGACTGGGGGGTTCGTTGTCGTTGATCTGGAGAATGTATTCGCCCAGATCGGTCTCGACAGGCTCTACACCGGCCTCACGCAGGGCCGCGTTCAAGGCCATTTCTTCGGAGACCATCGACTTGGACTTGGTCACCGTCTTGACCTGGTGCTCCTTGGCAATCTGAACAACCAATTCCGACGCCTGAGCAGCAGACTCCGCGTAGAGCACCTTGGCTCCGCGAGCCGTGGCCTGCTGCTCAAAGATTTCCAGCCACAGGTCAAGGTTCTCAATCGCACGGTTGCGACGCTCAACAGCTGCGTCGCGAGTCGCCTCAAAATCAATCTCAGTGATGGTCGCCGCGCGGGCGGTCACGAACTTTTCGGCTAGACGGCGCAGATTTTTCTGCAGTCGGACATCGGCCAGCTTCTCACCGGCCCTGGCCTGAAAATGCATGGACTGGACTTGCATCAGCGCGGCTCCTTCGAGGATCCTTGGTCTAAGTGACCAGCCAAGACCTCGGCGACGTGCAAGACCTGCGTCTTGTCGTCACCCAGTCGCCTCAGCCGGCCCTCGATGTTGAGCATGCAGCCTAGATCACCCAGAACGACGGCCTGGGCGCCAGTGGCCTGAATGTTGGAAATCTTCTCGTCCACGATGGCAGAGGAGACATCGCCATATTTCAGAGAGAAGGTACCGCCAAACCCACAGCAGGCTCGAGCCTGCTTCATCTCTTTGATCTCAATGCCAGGGATGGATTTCAAAAGGGCTCTCGGCTGCTCACAGACCCCCAACTCCCGCAGGCCGCTGCAGCTGTCGTGATAAGTGACACAGCCTTGCGCCAGACCTGGCACCTGCTGCAGGCCAGCCACTGAGTGCAAAAAGTCAGTAAGTTCATACACCCGAGGTACCAGACGCCCCATTCGTTGCTTGAGGTTGGGATCGTCTGAGAAGAGGTCTGGGTAATGCACCTTGATCATGCCGCCGCAGGAGCCGGATGGGACGACCACATAGTCATAGCCTTCAAGCTGATCCAAGACCCTCTCAGCCAGGCGGTGGGCTGCCTGACGGTCGCCGCTGTTGTAGGCCGGCTGACCACAGCAGGTCTGATCTGGCGGCACGACCACTTCGCAGCCGGCGTGCTCCAGCAAGGTCATCGCCGCAAACCCGATCTCGGGTCGCATCAGATCCACCAAACAGGTCACGAACAGGGCGACCCGGCTACCAGGTTTTAAGGCGCTGACTGCAGACATTCTTGTCATCCCTTTGTAAACTTACATTCTGCCATTTCAACTGGCGAAATTGAATTCCAAAAAAACATGCAGCCAAACGCCGCCAAACTGACCCTTGCACCGCCCATCACCAGCCCCAAGCCGGCTATTCAGGTCATTGAACGCATGAATGCCCTGCTGGACGCACTGGCCCAGCAGTCGGAGCCGGTCAGCCTGAAGTCCCTGTCCCAGACTACCGGGCTGCATGCCTCGACCGCACACCGAATTCTGAATGATCTTGTGCTGGCTCGCATGGTGGACCGGACCGAGCCTGGGCTTTATCAACTGGGCATGCGGCTGCTGGAGCTGGGTAACTTGGTCAAGGCCAGGCTCAACGTTCGAGACGCGGCCGCCGTGCCCATGCGAGACCTGCACCGACTCACTGGGGAGACCATCAACCTGTCGGTCCGACAGGGCGATGAGATTGTCTACATTGAACGGGCGGTGAGTGAACGCTCCGGCATGCAGGTGGTTCGTGCCATTGGTGGCCGCGCACCCCTGCACCTGACCTCCACCGGCAAGCTTTTTCTGGCTGCTGATGACAAGAAGTCTGTCCGCTCCTATGGCATGAGGACCGGCTTGGCTGGTCAGACCAAAAACAGCATCACCGAATTGGGCCGTCTGGAGCGAGAGCTCGATGAGGTGCGGACCAAAGGCTTTGCCCGAGACAATGAAGAACTGGAACTGGGGGTACGGTGTATCGCAGCAGCGATCAGAGACGATGCTGGCCGTCTGGTGGCTGGCTTGTCAATCTCCGCCCCCGCTGACCGAGCCAATGATGGCTGGCTGTCAGCCCTGGAGCGCACAGCCAAAGAAATTTCGGCGGCGCTGGGCTACGAAGCGGAAGAGATGGCAGGCGCTAACACGCGAGCCTGAGGCGCAGCCCGATCACCGGCCCGGTTGGATTTGGGGTTCTCGGCCTGCTGAATCAGCCAACGGCGAATCCTCTCGGCATCCCGCAGGCGCTGGGTTTTACCCTGGGCATCGAGCATCACCATGATGACAGGCCGATCCTCAACCTCCGCCTGCATCACCAGGCATCGACCAGCCTCCTTGATGAAGCCCGTCTTGGAGAGGCCCAGCTCCCAGCGGTCGCCTCGAGCCAAGGCATTGGAATTCATGTACTGCTGTGACTGCCCACCCACTCTGACGATCAGGTTCTTGGCCGTCGAAAACTCTCGGATCTCGGAGACCTGATGGGCCTCTTCAACGAGACGAACCAAGTCACGCGGACTCGAGACGTTGCCCGCGTTCAGACCGGTTGGTTCAACGAATCTAGAATCCTTCATGCCCAACTGAACAGCCTTGATGTTCATCGCTTCGACGAAGGCAGGCATACCCCCCGGGTAAGTCCGCCCCAGCGCATGGGCCGCACGATTTTCTGAGGACATCAGGGCCAGGTGCATGACCTGCGCACGGGTGAGCTGCGTGCCCACCTTTAGGCGTGACTTGGAATACTTCTCCAAATCTGCATCTTCCTGGGTGATGAGAATCTGCTCATCCATAGGTAACTCTGCCTCAGCAACGACCAAGGCGGTCATGAGCTTGGTGATGGAGGCAATCGGCAACACCGAGTTGGGGTTCTTTTCGAGCAGGACCTCACCCGATATCTGATCAACAACCAAGACAGCACTGGAGTTCAGGGTGACATCGGTCAACGCTGAACGAAGGCCATATCGGGTCCCCGCCGACATCCGATTGTTGGGGTCGCGTTTGACCAGAGACTGACGGGGCTTGGCGGATTTGCTCGCCTTCGAAGCCTGGGCCGATGCCTTTGCGGAAGAAGCCTTGCGGGACTTTTGATCGGACTTGGCCTGCTGAGATTTTTTGTTGACGGCAGTCGATGCAGGGGCCTTGTTGGCCGATGCCTTGCTGCTGGACTTGCTGGGGCCGGCGGACTCAGAGGCCGCGGCCGCGACAGATTCTCTGGTGAGACCGGAGAAACCAAGCGTTAGGATTAAACAGACTGCCAGGAATTTGATGGTCAAACGGGCTTGGGCGGCTTTTGTCATCTGAATCAAAACGGTTTTCTCGCTGCAGTGGTTAAGACCGCACGGCCATTCTTGCGCCGCACCCCTGAATCTTTTGCCGCCATGATACCGATTCAAAATGAATTTGCAAGAAAATGTGCTGATTAATCCGCAATTTAGAAACTAGTCTGCAGAAAAAACCTTGAGTCCGGCCCGAATGGTCTGAACATGGGCCATGACGGTCTGTTCGATTGGGCGGCTGTAGCCCCCAGCCATGGCAACCGCTACGGCAAAACCCTGATCCTTGGCCCACTCAAAAACCCGTTGATCGCGCAGACCCAGACCAGAGAGGCTGACACTCAGTTGACCCAGCCGATCGCTGGCCAGGGGATCCGCACCGGCGAGATAAATGAGCAGCTCAAACGGACCGGCCCGCTGAGCCACTGCCAAGGCCTCATCCAACGCCTTCAAATACATCTCATCCCCCGCGCCAGAGACAAGGCCGATATCCAGGTCGGAGGACTCTTTTTGAAATGGGAAATTGGACTCCCCATGAACTGAAATGGTGAAAACGCTAGGGTCATCTTGAAAAATGGCAGCAGTGCCATTTCCCTGGTGCACATCGAGATCAAGAATCAAAACCCGCCTTGCCCAGCCCTGTTGCTGGACCCATCGGGCCGTCACAGCCGCATCGTTAAAGCAACAAAACCCCTGCCCCCGATCTGAATAGGCATGGTGCGTGCCCCCAGCAAGGTTAAAGCCCAACCGGTCTCCCATGAGAGCAGCGCGGGCCGCAGCCATAGTGGCGCCAGTCGACCGACGCGAGCGCTCCACCATCGCTGGTGACCATGGAAAACCAATCTCACGCATGGCGGCATCGGAGAGTCGGCCGTTGCAGAGGTCTGCAACGTACTGCGACTGGTGCACCAGGCTTAAGGCCTCGTCTGAGGCCGCTGGTGGCTCAAGCACCTCCAGGTCTGGCCAGACCGACACCGTCTGACGAAGTTGACGGTACTTCTCCATCGGAAAGCGATGCCCCTCGGGCAGGGGCAGGACAAACAGGTCCGTGCTGAAGGCCTTGATCACAGCGGCCGAGCGCCTAACGTTCGAGGGCGGTCTCTTTGGAGATCTCACCCCCCAAACGAATCACCCCCTCGCGGAGGGCGCCATAGGCAGCGGTCAACTGCTCCAAGCAGCCTTGGAGGTCCTCGTCCTTGGCGAGTCCAGTCAATTTCACGCCCAGTTCGAGGTGACGACGAACCGTCTCGGTCTGGGTCTGCACAGGTGCAGATGGCAGACTGTAGATTTTGAGGCGTGGATAGTCCCTGGTGATCTGCTCCAACAACTGGGTCACGGTTGCCTCAAACAGACCATGGACGATCATCGAACGATCAAATTCAGCGACCTGTCTGAAGCAGTGCGAATAGTGGGTGTCGAGTACCCACTCCATCATGGGCCAGGCCATGACTGGAAAACCAGGGAGGAAATAATGGTGCCCAACACTAAAACCAGGAATCCGGTTGTAGGGGTTGGGGACAATCGAGGCCCCTTGGGGAAACTCTCCCATGCGCAGCCGCTCAGCGGTCAGCGGCTGACCCGACTCCTGGCATCGAAGGGCAATCAGCTCACGGGCCTGCTCATGGAGAACCAGGGGAAGTCTCAGGGCTTGGGCGGCGGACTGGCGAGTGTGGTCGTCTGGCGTCGAACCGATCCCTCCAAAACTGAAGACCAGGTCGCTGCTGGCAAAACTCTTTTCTAAAGCAGCCACACATCGATCCGGACTGTCGCCGAGGTAACTGACCCAGGACAATGCCAATCCTCGCTTGCCCAAGACGGCCTTGGCCTGGGCAAAGTGCCGATCCTCTCGCTTGCCCGAGAGAATCTCATCTCCAATGATGATGAGGCCGATGTCATGAGTCTGCTGATCCGATGCGGTCACAAAAGCACTCCCTCTTGTAAAGGTCAAGAAAGTCTAGCGAAGGCCAACCTGCAGCGCCTGCCAGGTTCTCTGAAGTCTTTTAACCGAGACGGGGGCAGGTGTTCGAAGGCTCTGGGCAAACAAGGCCACCCGAAGCTCCTCTAACTGCCAGCGAAAATCCACCATCGCCTCGGACCATGGCCCACTGTGCTGCCTCGCCCATCGCCAGAAAGGCTGCTCCAGCCCATGGATCTCAGCCATCTGATGAGCATCTCGATTCACATCCACTCGAATTTTTTCAAGCCGCATCAAAATAGCCTGCAGGTATCGGCTGTAGTGGCGCTGCCGCTCTGGGGGTACGGCGTGCACGAAATCTTTCTCAAACAGTCTAGTCAATTGCGCCTCAATGTCACTCACCACAGCTTTCATAGACCGAAGACTGGCCAGCCGCTTTTGAACCTGATGGGCCTGCGAGGCCAACTCGGTCAGCCATCGGGTTGCCTCTTGGGCCTGCAACAGAAAACGAGAACGTCCCTGCGCAAGTGCTTTTACAAAGGCCTGTTCGGAGCGAGGCAGATCATCGCCCAGAAAAGCCCGGCGCATCGCAAGGCCCACAACAGCGGCCAGGGGCTGGCCAGACCAGCCTGCGGCCGACCAGGCCAGACTCAGGGCAGGCTGCCGAGACAAGTCCTTTTCCAGGGCCTTTAATTGTTCCTTGATCTGCAGGCCAAATAGACGAATCAAGCCCATGGCATGCACGGTGGTGGCCTGCTCGGGGTCATCCAACTGGGTCAGCACCACCCCCTCTCCAACATCCTTCAGGCAGGGATAGGTCATCACCGACTGCCCCGAATGTTCAATCAGGCGTTGAGTCGGCAGTTCCCCAAATGTCCAGTCGGTCTGGGCCAGCGGATGGGTCGAATCGACGTCAGCAGATGCCTGCAGCCCGACTGCCGTTTGCAGGGCAGCGGCCAGGGTGGCAGTAGCCTTGGCCCCATGGGCTTGCTTGAGCACTGCCAGATCCCGCCCTTGGCCCAGCAGCCGGCCATGTTCATCGACCACTCGAATCCAGGCCTGCCAATGAGCGGGCAGCTGATCCCGCTTAAAGTCATCCGGCATCAGGCGCACACCAGTCTCCTGGGCAATGTCTTCACACAGCGCACGCACCAGACTGCTTAGACCCGCCCGTTCACGCCACCGTTCACAAAATCCACTGGCATAAGCCTCCACCGGAACCAGGTGTCGCCGGTGACGACCAGGCAGCGTCTTGAGCAAGGCCAAGACTTTTTCCCGTCGCATACCCGGCACAAGCCAGTCCAAGAGGTTGGCCTCCAACTGGTTCACCACAGCGATGGGCACATGCACCGTCAGTCCATCATCCGAAGCACCAGGCTCAAACTTGTAATCCAAAGCCAGTCGCAGCCCAGAGACTTCCAATAGTTTGGGGAATTGATCAGTGGTGATGCCGGCGGCATCGTGACGCATGAGATCTTTTTTGTCGAGGTAGAGCAATCGGGGCTGGGCCTTGCTCGCCTGGCGCCACCAGCTGGTGAGGCTCTCGAGGTCCACCACGTCATCCGGCAGGTGAGCATCATAGAAGGCTTCTAACAAACCCTCGTCAACCAGAAGGTCCTGTCGCCTGGCCTTATGCTCTAAGCGTTCAATCTCTCGAAGCAGCCTGGCGTTGTGCTCAAAAAACGGCAGACGGCAGTCCATGTCCTGCCCCACCAGTCCCTCGCGGATGAAGATCTCTCGAGCCTCTCGACGCGCCTGATCACTCTGGTGAGCCCAGACCACCCGGCGCTGGCTGTAGATTGGAAGACCATAGAGAACCCCCCTGGCCAGACCAACCACCCGGCCCTGTTTTTTCTCCCAATGTGGCTCGCCAACTGAGACCTTGATCAGGTGGCCCGCTGCCTGCTCGATCCACAATGGATCAACCGCCGCAATGGTCCGGGCAAAAAGACGTGTGGTCTCGACCTGCTCTGCAGCCATCAGCCAGCGTGGCGGCTTTTTGAAGAGCACGGAGCCTGGCCAGACCGAAAACTTGATCTCATGGGTCCCCTGCCAGAGGGGGCCCTGCCGCTGGCGACTGGCCTGGCCTGTGGTTGCGGCCGGTCCATCGATTCGACACCCCAGATTGGAGAGCAGGCCGGTCAGCAGTGATCGGTGTACCTGCTCGGCAGTGGCTGGCTTCTCATTGAGCCGCCACTCCTGTCGAATCATCCAGTCATGTAACTGCCGATGCAGGTCGCGCCACTCACGAACTCGGACCGGGGACAGAAAATGTTTACGAAGCTGCTGATCAAACTGCCGATTGCTCTGACGACCTGAGTAAAGCTCCCCGATAAAACGCCAGAGCCGGACCCAGGTCATGAAGTCACCCAGCTCATCGGCATGCCGTCGATGGGACTGGTCCGCTGCCTGCTGCTGATCAGCCGGCCGGTCGCGTGGATCCTGAATCGACAAGGCCGCCACCACGACCAAGACCTCTGTCAGGCAGAGATGGTCTCGGGCTGCGACCAGCATGCGTCCCAGCCTGGGATCCATTGGCAGGTCTGCGAGCAGCCTTCCAATCGGTGTCAGGTCGCCCTGTCGATCGACGGCCTGCAACTCCTGCAGCAGAGCCAGGCCGTCTGCGATGGCTCGTCTGGCAGGCGGGTCTACAAAGGGAAAGACCGTTGGGTCCGCCAGCCCAAGTGATTTCATGCGCAACAAGACCGAGGCCAAAGACGACCGACGAATTTCAGGATCGGCATGGACTGGTCGCTGCAGAAACTCGTCCTCTGCATAGAGTCGAATGCAAATACCAGGTCCCAGACGCCCCGCCCGGCCGCTGCGCTGCGCGGCCTGTGACTGACTGATGGGCTCGACCTGAAGCTGCTCCACCTTTCCTTTGGTTCGGTATCTCTTGACGCGGGCCAGGCCTGTGTCGACGACCATACCAATGCCGGGCACGGTCAATGAGGTTTCGGCGATGTTGGTGGCCAAGACCACCCGCCTTCGTTTGGCAGACTGAAAGAGTTTTTCCTGGTCAGCCTGGGCCAACCGGCCAAACAGGGGCAAGATGTCGACCTGCTGACTGGCCGGCCAGCCTCGTTGCCGATCAACCAGCGCTTCGGCCACAGCCCGAATTTCTCGCTCACCTGGCAGAAACACCAGTACATCCGATGGACCCCCACCCACTGGGCGGTCATGTAAGGCCTCCTCGATACCCTCGATCACCTGGTCCACCGGTTCCTGCTGATCATTGGCCGGTGGGCGCCAGCGCATCTCCACCGGAAACAGTCGGCCCGAGACTGAGACAACCGGTGCTGGTCCCTGACCCAGGTCGAAGTGTTTGGAGAACTTATCGCTGTCCAGGGTCGCAGAGGTAATGATCAGCCGCAGGTCCGTTCGTCGAACCAGCAGCTCACGCAGGTAGCCCAGCAGGAAATCGATGTTGAGGCTGCGCTCATGCGCCTCGTCGATGATGATCGTGTCATAGCGTCGCAGGTCTGGGTCAGACTGTGTCTCAGCCAACAGCACACCGTCCGTCATCAGTTTGATCTGCATACCGGAGTCGGTCCGATCCTGGAAGCGGATCTTGTAACCCACCCGAGCGCCAGCGGCTGGCGCCAAGGGGCTGTTGAGCTCTTGTGCGATTCGGCGAGCCACCGAGGTGGCAGCCAGTCGCCTGGGCTGAGTGTGCCCAATCAGGCGTCCAGACTGGCCTCGACCACAGGCCAGGGCGATTTTGGGCAGTTGAGTGGTCTTGCCGGAACCCGTCTCCCCACAGACCACAATCACCGGATGCCGCGCCAGGGCCTGGGCGATGGTCTGCCACTGTTGCGCGATAGGCAAGGCCGGATCGAAGCTTATTCCCAACAAGCGGGCCTGATTTTCGAGGGTTTCTGGACTGAAGGGCTCGCGATGGGTCACTTGAAAATTATAATGGGGTGATGTCTGTCTCTGCCGCCAACACCCCCGCCGTTACGACCGCCTCTGGCGGCGAACCTCACCCGTCTCTCAATGGAGTGGGACACGACTTTGTCAGCTGGCTCAGAACAGTAGCCCCCTACATTCACGCCTTTCGGAACAAAACTTTTGTGATCGCCTTCCCAGGCGAACTCGTGACCGAAGGACGTCTCGAATCCCTGGTTCACGATGTCGCCCTTCTGCAGGCCATGGGCATGCGCATCGTCCTGGCCTACGGCTCACGCCCTCAGGTAGAGGAGCAGCTGCGACTGCGCAGAATCGAAGACCGATATAGCCACGGTATGCGAATCACCGACCAGCCCGCCCTCGAATGCGCCAAGGAGGCGGCCGGAGAGCTGCGCCTGGACATCGAGGCAGCTTTCTCGGCTGGGCTGCCCAATACCCCCATGGGCAATTCTCGCATTCGAATCATCAGCGGCAACTTTGTCACCGCGCGCCCAGTTGGCATCGTGGATGGTGTTGACTTCGAGCACACTGGGTTGGTGCGAAAAATTGAGGTCGAGTCCATCGCCCAGGCCTTGTCAGGTGGTTCCATCGTACTGGTGCCCCCACTGGGTTTTTCACCAACAGGCGATGCTTTTAATCTCGCCCTCGAAGACGTCGCCGCCTCACTGGCGGTCGCTCTGGATGCCGACAAGTTGATCTACCTGGTCTCTGACCAAGGCGTACCCAGAGCGAAGGACGCCGAGGGCAACCCCCTCATCGAAATCTCGGAGGAGCAGGCCGAGCACGTCCTGGCCAAGGAACTGTTGAACGAGGAGGCCAGCTTTACCCTGTCTCATGCTCTGCGGGCCTGCAGAGGGGGGGTCGAGCGCGCGCACATGGTGCCGTTTACCAAAGATGGTGCTCTGCTGATCGAACTCTTCACACACGATGGCGTCGGCGTCATGCTGGTCGAGGAGACCCTGGAGGCCTTGCGTCCAGCCACACCAGACGATGTCGCTGCGATTGTCTCGCTGATTGAACCCCTGGAGACGGATGGAACACTGGTACCAAGGGGACGTAACGCCATTGAACGAGACATCGATCGGTTCACCGTCATCGAGCATGACGGTGTCATCTTTGGCTGTGCAGCCCTCTACCACTACGGACAAAGCACTCTTGGAGAACTCGCCTGCCTGATGGTCAGACCGGACACCCGCGAGAAAGGCGATGGTGAACGTCTTCTCAAACGCATCGAACACCAGGCTCGACAGAATGGGCTAAAAGCCCTGTTTGTGCTGACCACCAGAACCACCCATTGGTTTCTGAAGCGTGGCTTCAAGCCTGCAACGGTGGATGAACTACCCGAGATTCGTCAGAAGGCTTACAACTGGGATCGGAAGTCCCAGGTGTTGATCAAGACTCTGTAGACCTTACCAGGGCTGCCCAGGACAAATCAGTGAGTGCGGGCATGGCCCGCAGCGGCAGAGCCAGTCCCAATAGAGTGGGATGACTGGGAAGCCAGTGGTCTAGCCAATAAATCAGACAAGGCGACTGTTGGTCTAGCTCTGCTATCGGCATCACATCCTGCAGTTGACAGCCAGTGGGTACCGGCTGCAACTCGGGCAAATTGGGAAATTCCAGGGTGGACACGGCCATCGTCGATGCGCCCATGTTCGACTCGGAGTCTGGAGCCAGGTAGCGAACCATCACCGACAGAGGGCCGGTAGTCGCTAAAGCAGCCAAGTCATCCCCATCGAGTGGCTGATCGAGTGCGAATCTCACCGTCTGGTCGGACAACTGGCTCAATTCCCCAGGTCGACCAAGCCGCAAAAGCCAGTGGATCCATCGGGGGGACAAGCCGATGATACGATTCACCCGAATGAGGCCCTGTAGCCCCGCCGGGACGGACTGCCGCGGATCAACGAATCTCTGCTCTAAGGCCTTGCGCAAGAGGGCTCGATACGTCTTTTGGGCATCACGTCCCATCGACTGGTTCTGACAGGCCAATGCTAAAGCCGAGAGCGTCGCCAGGTCTGCCACGGCGTTCGAGCGACGGGCCCCATTAGAGACGGGTTCAAAGCCCTCGGCCATCGAGTGAGACCCAGGCGAGACAGGGCTCACCAGGTCCCTATCCGCCAGCAGACTATCAATACCGGCTAGAAGACCGTCCAACGCCTCATTCAGATCTTTATCTGGTTGCATGCAGAGTCAGAACTTGGATAGGTTGGCCATCATGGCATGCTGCGGGCCGCGTTGGCGATCAAGCGATTGGCGCAGTTGATCCAACTGATCCCGCAGGGCGGCCAAATCCTCTTCCGTCCGAATGCCGCCCGGGTCCAGACTGAGATTCATAACAGTCTGGCGAACCTGATCAAGTCGACCCTGAGCATCCTGAAGACCAGATTCGCAAGCCTGGAGATTGCTCTCAATCGAGTCGATGAGTGCTCGGGTCACAGGTCGGTACTGGGGTCCATCCTTGCCGGAGGAGGAAGTCTCAGACATCGCTTGCTTGGACGATCCCGAGGCCGACGGACTAGACCCGTGCGCGCTTCCCAACCGTATCACCAAGATGACGGCCATCACCAGGAACAGGCCAGAGAAGGCCAGAGCGACTCCTGCTGAGACCACCCACACGGGGATGCCATCCTTCGGCCAGTTCGAATATCCCTCCGGCATGAAGCCCTGCTGACCAGCTTGGTCAATCTGATGGTGGAGCCACTCCCAGGCCAGTTGATAACTGGGGATTAAATCGTCCTGAGCCACCCAAAACGCCACATCATCTGGAGCCAGCCACACCAGGTCATAGTTCCAGGCCAGAGGCCAGACGACCAGGCACAGTAGAGTCAACCAGAGAAGCTGCCTTGCGTAACGAGCCAACTGCAGATTCGAATTCATTCTTGTTCCTTCACTTTCCAATCAACCTCATCGGCCATGACAGCCTGATGGCAGTCTCCATTAGTCCTCATGACAACAACCCATTCGGCATTGGGCTCTTGGCCCTCTGCCGGGGCACCCGTAGAAGGGGGTCCCTGCACACTTGGGCCGCCAGACATAGACTCAAGCACGACGTCCGGTTCTGACACCAACACCGGACAACCCATTACAAACCCCATCTGGAGCCCCGGTATCGGGGAATGTACGCCCAATTCTCGGGTCGGCACGACGCGCACGACTTCGGTTGCGTTAAGGTCGTATCGCCTCCCAAGTCGACGAAGCGTTATTTTCATGGATGGGCCTTCTGTTCAAGACGCCGCCAGAGGGCCCCTTCCGGACAAACCCTGTCAATTTCATCCAAGACTCGCTCATGGGCGGCCCACTCCTCCGGAGTCGGTTCCACCACGATCAAATCGGACAAGTCCATGGCAGCCAATGCGGCCTGGGTGGCAGCCCTGTCCTCCCGAGGCATCATGTCGAGTGTCTCTTGACCCCGAGTCATTGCCAGGTACACCTCGGAGAGCAGCTCAGCGTCGAGTAGGGCGCCGTGCAGGACCCGATGCTCGTTGGCAATGCCATACCGGTTACAGAGGGCGTCGAGTGAGTTGCGCTGTCCCGGATGTAACTCCCGGGCCATCTTCAGGCTGTCGGTCACGTGGCCGACCAATGACTCGAGCGAGGGCTGGTCGAGCCGATCAAGTTCGGCATTCAAAAAACCCAAGTCGAAGGGCGCATTGTGAATAATCAAATGAGCCCCTTCCACAAACCGCAGAAACTCGTCAACGATCTGTGCGAACCGTGGCTTGTCCTGAAGCATCTCCCAGGTAAAGCCGTGCACCTGAGCGGCACCCTCATCGACCTCGCGCTCGGGATTGACATAGAGGTGAAGCCGACGCCCAGTGGCTCGTCGATCAATCAGCTCGATACAACCGATCTCGATGATGCGATGGCCGTCTTCGACCTTTAGGCCGGTTGTTTCGGTGTCGAGGACGACGAGACGCATGAGGCTACCCAGACAAAGATGGTTGGCAAAACAAACAAGGTCAATAGGGTACCAAGGCTGACACCCCCAACGATCACCCAGCCAATCTCTCGACGACTCTCTGCGCCGGGGCCGCTGGCCAGGGCTAGCGGAATGGCGCCACAGACCGTGGAAATGGCCGTCATGAGAATCGGCCTAAACCGGAGCTCGGTGGCCTTGAGCGTCGCCTGGGCAATGTCGAGGCCTTGCTCACGCAGTTGATTGGCAAATTCGACGATGAGAATGCCGTTTTTGGTCACGAGTCCAATCAGGGCGATCAGGCCAATCTGGGAGTAGACATTGATCGACCCCCCCGTCAGCCAGATGGTGACTAGAGCCCCCGCAAACGACAGGGGCACCGTAACCATGATGACCATCGGATAGACAAAGCTCTCGAACTGGGCGGAGAGCACCAGGTAAATGAAGACGAGCGCCAATCCAAAGACAAACAGAATCGTGTTCTGCGAGTCTCGATACTCCCTGGACTGGCCGTCGTAGTCCAATTGATAGTCTGGTGGCAAGACCTCGCGTGCAGCAGTCTCCACGGCAGCGAGCGCCTCACCCAAGGCGACATCAGGCGCCAGGTTGGCCGTCACCGTCACAGCCCTTTGCTGCAAAAAGTGATTGAGCTCTCGGGGCGCCACCGTCTCTCGAATCTTGATCAGACTGGACAGAGGCACCAACTGCCCATCACGGCCACGAACCGACACCCCCCGAATGTCCTCGGGCGTGTTTCGACGGTCAGCCTCTAGCTGCAGGATGACGTCAAACTGCTCATTGCCCCTTTTGAATCGCGTGACCTGGCGTCCGCCCAGCAGGGTCTCTAGCGTTCGGCCAATCAGTTCAACCGGGACACCCAAGTCGGCTGCACGCTCACGATCGATGTCGAGTCGCATCTCGGGCTTGGTGATCTGCAAATCGGTCTCAACGCCCTGCAGCATCGGATTCTGAAGGAGGCGTTGACGCAATTTTTCCGTGGCAGCGGACATCTCATCGATCGAGGCGGCTGACAGTACGACGACCTGAATGGGCCGGGACCGGACACTCTGCCCTAGAGAGGCTGGCGTCACCACGAAGGCGTTCACCCCTGGGATGCTCAGGACCTGGGGCTGAATGGCCTTGGCAATCTCCTGTGTGCTTCGCTTGCGATCCTCCCACGGCACCGGCCGCAGAAAGGCGATCCCCTTGTCTACCGTTGGGCTGCCGGAGATAACCAGGTATTTTTCGACCTCGGGCACCGAGGCAAAGATCTCCTCGAGGCGCAAGGCATATCGAGCCGTGTACTGAATCGAACTACCCTGAGGTGCAGTCAGAATGGACACCAGAAAACCGCGGTCTTCGACAGGCGTCAATTCTTTTTTGATAATGGAAAAGAAGCCAACGGCGACCGCAAAAACGGCGACTGCGACTGCAGCAATGGTCAGCCGTTTGGACAAAATGGTCTCCAGGACCACGGCATAACGATGGGCCAGCCAGTCAAAACCTCGGTCAAAACGATCTCCCCAGCCCTTGAGTCTTCGCCGCCAACCTGAATCATGAGGCGATTCAATGGACGACCCGTCGGGATGGTGGTGTGGCTTGAGAAGACGCGAACACATCATGGGCGAGAGGGTCAGTGCCACAAAGCCAGACACCACGACCGAGCCAGCCAGGGCCAAGGCGAACTCCACGAAAAGCCGGCCAGTTCGACCGCTGGAGAAGGCCATGGGAGCAAAGACGGAAGCCAGGGTTAGGGTCATCGCCACCACTGCAAAGCTAATTTCCTTCATTCCCTGAAAGGCGGCTGCAACGGGCTTCATGCCGTCTTCTATATGACGAGCGATATTCTCCAGGACCACGATCGCGTCATCTACCACGACACCGATGGACAACACCATCGCCAGCAGAGTCAGCGTGTTGATCGAGAATCCCAGCATCAACAGGATCGCGAAGGTGGTGATGATGGAGACCGGGATGGTCACAATGGGAATAATCGCAGCCCGCCAACTCTTCAGGAAGACAAAGACCACCAGACCAACCAAGACCACTGCCTCGAGAATGGTCATGGCCACTGCCTTGATGGACCGGTCGATAAAGACGGAGTAGTCGTTGGCCACCTCGAAACTCACCCCAGGCGGCAAATCCCGCAAAATGCCCGGTATGGACTCCCGAACGGCGTCAGACAATGTGAGTGGGTTGGCAGTCGCCTGTTTGATGACCCCCATGGCCACGGTGTTGTTGCCCTTGTATCGGGCCACCCGACGCTCATTCTCGGGGGCAATCTCAACCCGCGCCACATCCTTGAGGCGCACCAGAGATGCCTGTCCGCGTGGGGCCTTCAGCACAATGCCCTCGAACTCTCGAGGGGTCTGGAGATCGGTTGGCGCCATGACAGAGAACTCACGGCCCGGCGTCTCGATGAGACCGGCGGGGATCTCAACGTTCTGACGACGCAGTGCATCTTCGACGTCCTGCACCGATAGGCCACGCGCAGTCAGAGCCTGGCTATCGAGCCAGATCCGCATGGCAAACCGACGGTCCCCAAAAATGCGCACATCAGCAGCGCCCGGCAGGGTCTGCAGCCTGGGCTTGGCCAGTCGATTGGCCAGGTCGCTGAGTTCCATCAGGCTCAGGTTTTCGCTGCTCAGGGTGAGCCAAATGATGGGGGATGCATCCGCCTCCACCTTTGAAATCTGGGAATCCTCAACACCATCCGGCAGGCGCTTGCGGACGCGCGAGACGCGATCTCGAACATCAGAGGCGGCATCGTCAGGGTTGCGATCGAGTTTGAATCGAACACTGATCTGTGAGTTCTCCGCCCTGGAAATCGAGGTGAGCACCTCGATGCCTTCGATACCGGCAATGGAATCCTCTAGTGGCTTGGTCACCTGCGACTCGATGATCTCGGGTGAGGCCCCACGGTAATCGGTACTGACCGTCACCACCGGCTCGTCGATCTTGGGGTACTCGCGGATCGACAGCTTGGTCAGACTGACGGCTCCAACCAGCGTGATGATGAGTGACAAGACTGTCGCAAAGACAGGCCTCTCGATACAGATTTCAGAGAGTCTCACCGTGGGCGTCCTATATTGATCACCGGCTTATTGTGGTTTGGCGTCTTTGGGGGGTTTGGGCGCAGTTCCCCCAGCAGACGGATCCCCTGACTTGGCGTTCGATTGCTCTGGCTTGCCAGCCGGCTTTCCAACCGCCTGCTGTTTACCGGGACCAGGCCCAACCACCTTCAGGGGCTGACCGGGCGCGCGAATCTTCAGTTGACCTGCAATGACCACCTGGTCCCCGGCTGAGAGCCCTTTGAGGACTTCCACGCTCTTCTCCAAGCGAATGCCCAGCTGCACAGGTGCCTTCTCAGCCTTGCCATCCTTTACACGCCAGACAAAGAAACCATCTCGCTCACCAACCAAGGCCTCCTCGGAGACTACCAATGCCTTCTCACGTTCCACCAGGTTCAACTTGGCCCGGCCAAAGAGTCCTGGCTTGATCTGACCCTTGCTGTTGTCGACCATGGCTCGGAGTGCAATGAACCGACCCTCCGCATCAATCCTGGCATCGACTGCCTCGACCTGAGCTGGTACCGACTTAGACTGATCCAACAGTTCAATCTGCAGTCGCTGACCAGGCCGAACCTGTGACATGAACCGCTCCGGTACTCGAAAATCGAACATGAGACGGCTGCTGTCTTCTACGATGGCCACCGTATCGGTATCTTTCACAAAGTCACCAACGCTGTGCTGCCTCAGGCCAACACGACCTGCAAACGGGGCACTCAGGGCGGCTCTCTCGAGTCGAGCCTGGGCCAGATCGCGCTTGGCTGCGGCAATCTCAGCAGCCGCCTTGGACTCGTCCAATGCCCGGGCACTGATGAATTTCTTGGCGAAGAGATCCTGGGCGCGGTTGTAGTTGGAACCGGCCAGCTCGGCCTCTGCCTTAGACTGCGCCAACTCGGCCTTGAGCAGACGATCATCGAGTGAGACCAGAACCTGACCCTTTTCCACCAGTTGCCCATCTTTAAAGTGAATTTGGGCAATGCGACCAGCCACCTCCGGACGGAGGTCTACTGACTGGCGTGACTTGAATTCACCGGTCACGCTCAGGGTGTCGGCAATGGACTGCTCCACCACCGAGGCCACCTCAACCGGCGCATAGGGTGAGCCCTTAGACTGGGGCTCAGGCGCTGCAAACCAGCCCAGCCGCCAGGCCGTCAAACCAAGTGCAACCAAAGCCAGTGTGACCACCAACCCCCACCTTAAACGATGTTTCACGCCTGTCCTTTCATTCCAACGCCTTTGTTTGCAAGGGCATCGGCTCGCTCATTGCCCGGGTGCCCGCTATGTCCCTTGACCCATCTCCACTCAACGGTGTGACCTGTTAAGGCCTGCTCGAGTTGTTGCCACAGGTCTTGGTTGGCCACTGGCTTGCCGGCAGCCGTTCGCCAGCCCTTCTTTTTCCAATTGGCCAGCCAGGTCTCGATGCCGTTTTTGACATAGCTCGAGTCAGTATAGATTGTCACATGGCAGGGCCTGGTCAAGGCAGACATTCCCTGAATCACCGCCATCAATTCCATTCGATTGTTGGTGGTTGGTGTTTCACCACCGCAGAGCTCGCGCTCTTTCCCATTTGCACAAAGTAAAGCGCCCCAGCCACCTGGGCCTGGGTTGCCCTTGCAAGCCCCATCTGTATAGAGGCTAACCGGGGTGAGGTTGGGGCCGGTCATAAAGGCTGCCTTCTGGTTTTCTGAGCAGCAGGTCCAACCGACCTGGCAGTCTGGGCCGCCTTGGCAGCAGTTGACTGCCACTGGGGCATGATGACCCGTAGGCCAACTCGACGCTTAACGGCTGTGATCGAGTAGACCGCTCCGAGTGCTGGCCACCAACGTGAACCGGCCTGATCCAGCCAAGCCAATCGGCGGAGGGCCGTCTCGCTCCGGAGAACCGGGCGGTACTGGCCGTGGCGTCCTGCCTCTACCTGCAAGGTGAGCAGTTGGCACCAATCCTTCACCCGGCCCATGGCGACCCAGCGATCCTGAATCGGTGGAAATTGAACCGGGGACAAAGGTCGGTGCAAGGCCCACAGGCTGATGGGGTTGAAACCCACCACCACCAGGCGTCCCTCAGGAATCAGAACCCTGGCCGCCTCCCGTAACAAACCATGGGGATCCACCACTCCCTCCAAGGCATGAACGAGCACCACCAGGTCGACCGTCTCGGTCGCGATGGGCCAGGCCTGCGAGTCACAACGCAATGCGGATCGTTCCGACTGGTCCATGGTCCCATCCTGGACTGCCGCTGGCGTGGATCCAAAGAAGAGTTGGGTGCGCAACCCCATCCGGTTCTTTTGCAGGGCATCCAGCCCCGGCGGGCAGACTTGAACGGCGTGATAGCCGAAACAATCGCCCACCGCCTGATCCAGCCAGGCCTGTTCCATGACCCGAAGGTTGTTCCCCGTTGGAGAGGCTAGCCAGTTGGCCCAGCCCTGGAAGAGAGGGTCCTCCAATGGAGTGGGTTCGGCGCGCAGAGGATCGTTGGGTGCTGAGGACATATTGGTATAAAGAGCAGTATGACGATCACACCGCTGTTTGCATTTTCCGACAATATCATCTGGGCCATCGAGGCTGGTGACAGCCTCTGGGTGGTAGACCCTGGGGACGCCCAGCCCGTTCTCGACTACCTGACCAGTTGCCGCAAGATGCTCACTGGCGTGCTGGTCACCCATCATCATCAGGATCATGTGGGTGGCCTCTCCGCACTGCTCGCCCAGGCGCCTTGGCAGGACCCAATGACACCTCGGGTTGTGGGGCCGGCCGACTGCAAGCCCCATGGGGTCAACACTGTGGTGGCCGAGGGCCAGCAGGTGCCAATCGCAAATGATTCCAGCCCTGCCCTCATTAGCCTTCAGGTGATGGCCGTCCCCGGTCACACCCAAGATCACCTGGCCTACCTGCTAACGCCCGCAGACAAGTCAGGCGGACCTGCCAGCCTGTTCTGCGGGGATACCCTCTTCGCGGGTGGCTGCGGCCGTCTACTCGGAGGTACCGCCGAGCAACTCTATCAGTCGCTTCAACGGCTGGCCCATCTGCCAGATGACACCGCGGTCTACTGCGCCCACGAATACACCCTCTCTAACCTCTTGTTTGCTGTCCACGTCAGACCCAATTGTCCTCAGACCAGGGAGCGGCTTCGGCAGGTTCGTGACACCAGGAGCCGGGGTGGTTGCACACTGCCGAGCACCATCGGGCTCGAGCGGCAGACCAACCCGTTTCTGCGTGCGGATGGCCTGCAGGCATTTGCGGCCCTGCGTCGAGAAAAAGACAGCTTCCGCCCGCCAAGCCGGTAAAATGAGGGGATGACCGTTTTCACTATCAAACGCCTGCTTTGCGTGGCGTCCAGCCTATCGATCGGCGTGCTACTGGCGGGCTGCGGCACCTTGCAGCAGAGCAGTGCCGAACAGCGTCCGGCGTGGTCTGAACCAACTACCGGCCCAACGGCGAGCCAACCGATCAAATCCAGCCCGCAGGCAACAGCATCGCCGAACCAGGTAAAGAGTGCGGCAGGCCCGCAGGCCAATCCAACCACCCCAGCCAAACCAGGCAACCTCATGCTGAGAGTCCAACGCGGCTTTGCGATGCCCGAGTTGCCCAGCACTCTGGTGGACAGTCACATCAAGCGATTCCTCAACAAGCCGGAGTACCTAGAGCGGGTCTTTGATCGTGGGGGACGCTACCTGCACCACATTGTCGAAGAACTCGAGGCCAGGGGTCTGCCCACCGAGTTGGCTCTGCTTCCCATTGTGGAGAGTGCCTTCAACCCCCAGGCCACCTCCAGTGCCAAAGCCGCCGGCCTCTGGCAGTTCATCCCATCCACCGGTCGGGCCTTCAACCTGTCACAGAATTGGTGGATGGACGAGCGTCGCGACATCATAGAGTCAACGCGAGCCGCCCTAGACTACCTGCAGAAAATTTATGCCCAGCAGGGTAACGACTGGTTTCTGGCCTTGGCCTCCTACAACTGGGGCGAGGGTGCGGTGTCACGAGCCATGAAATACAACAAGGCTCGGAAGAAACCAACGGACTATCTCAGTCTGAAGATGCCGAAGGAGACCCGGCACTACGTTCCTCAGTTGATTGCCCTGCGGAATTTGTTGCGAGACCCGGAACGGTATGGCCTGCGACTGCCCTACGTTGAAGACCGTCCTTATTTCGCCATCATCGACAAAAACCAATCCATGGACTTGACCTTGGCGGCCGAACTGGCGGAGCTGGAATTGAGCGAGTTCAAGGCCCTCAACCCCCACCTGCACCGGCCGGTCATCACGGTTAGCCAGACCACTCGGATCATCCTGCCCATTGAGAACATTCAGACCTACAACCAAAACCTGAAGCAATGGCTCACCGCTGGCCTGCCCCTCGTGACGTGGCGACCCTACACGCTCAAAAAGGGGGACACCCTGGAAAAGTTGTCCAAGGCTGCTGGCATCAGCCCCCTGGAACTGGCCAGGGTCAATGGGCTGAAGAGCCCCAAGGCCGGCCTACTACCTGGCTCATCCATTCTGGCCCCCGTCTCGGTGCAGACCCACGACCCAGCGATCGAGACCACCCTGGCCCGCTTCTCAGGTGCCAAAACAATTGAGCAGGTTCAATTGCCCGCCAAGGTCTATCGTGTCCGCAAGTCCGATACATTGGCCAAAATTGCCCGCCAGTTCGGCGTATCCATCAGCCAAATCCGCAAACTCAACAAGCTGTCTGGTGAGGTCAAGAGCGGCATGCGTTTAATCATTCGGCCGGCGGAGCGCAAGGTTCTGGTCACCGATGCGCAGGGCAAGCGCTCCTACCAGTAGGTTTAAAAGACCAGCTCAAAGGGATATCAAAAAGCCGCAGATGCCTCGGTCACTCTGAGGCGGCTGCGGCTTTGAACGGGTCAGCGCTTTATTGCGGCTGAACCGTCAACCGGCGAATGGAACGCTGCGAGAACTCTTGAAAGGCAGCAATGCCACTGGCCTCTGCGCGCTGGCACCAGGCCGCCAGGGCAGAAATCGCCTGTTCAACGCTCAGAGATCGCTGGGCCCAAATGCTCTCGAACTCGTTGCGCAGCTCGCTGGCGCGTTTTACCAGGTCGCATTGCAGGCGACCTTGCTGGATGCGGGCCTTCTCAAGGCTGACCTGAGCCGACTCCGCCAGCTTGGAGAGTCGAGCCAACAACTCGTATTTGCCTCGCAGAACAGCCGCCACGGTGTCCGCATCGATGTCTTGCTTGGCTGGGTTGTACGTGAGAGCGGCCGGCAGACTGCGGGGCTTGGCCAGTCCAACCATAGACAGCAGGCGAATGTACAACCAGCCAATGTCAAACTCGTACCACTTGGAAGACAGCTTTGGCGAGGTGGCATTCGCATGGTGATTGTTGTGCAGCTCTTCGCCGCCGATCAGAATGCCCCAGGGGACCAGGTTGGTGCTGGTATCAGGGCTCTTGAAGTTTCGATAGCCCCAGAAATGGCCGATGCCATTGATGACCCCGGCTGCAAAAAACGGAATCCAAGCCATTTGGACCGCCCAAATGGCAACGCCTGCTACGCCAAATAGCAAGACATCAGCGATGAGGTACAGGCTCACGCCCAGGGCACTATGGCCAGAGTACAACTTGCGCTCGATCCAGTCGTCTGGACAGCCATGGCCATAGCGGTCCATGATCTCTTGATCCTTGGAGGCGACGCGATAGAGTTCGGCGCCGCGCCACAGCACCTCGGGCAGTCCACGGGTCTGGGGGCTGTGGGGGTCGTCAGCGGTCTCGCATTTAGCGTGGTGCTTGCGGTGAATGGAAGCCCATTCTTTGGTCACCATGCCGGTCGACAGCCAGAGCCAAAAACGGAAAATGTGGGAGACGATCGGGTGGAGTTCCACCGCGCGATGCGCCTGGCATCGGTGCAGGTATATGGTGACGCCCGCAATCGTCAGGTGAGTCGTCGCTAGGGTGAAGATCACCAAGGCTGGCCAAGACCAGCCGGTCAGTCCATATTGCAAAAAGTTGTAAACAACGTCCAATTCATGTCCTTCTGTAGGTAACCGACGTCATTGTCCCACGGGGTTTTCAGCCTGTGGGTCTTTTTTTGTCAATAAAACCCCAAAAAATCCATCGGTATTTGACCAATTCGACCTCAGCCGCAGGTCGCCCCTGTCATTGAAGGCCCGCCATGACTCCGGCAGGGTAACGCCAGCAGCCACAAGGGCTTTCTGACTGTCCGCCCTCTCAAAGCCGGGGTGCTCAGACAAGAACCAGTCCACCTGGTCCTCGTTCTCTCGCTGATCCACACTGCAGGTCGCATAGACCAGCCGGCCGCCAGGGGCACACAGGCGTGCAGCCGCATCCAGAATCTGCCGCTGGGTCTGAATCAGTTGGGCCAGGCTGTCGGGGGACTGACGCCACTTCAAATCAGGATTTCGCCGCAGGGTGCCCAAACCGCTGCAGGGGGCATCCACCAAAACGGCCTGCGCCTTGCCTCGAAGCCGCTTGACCCGATCGTCACGCTCGTGGGCAATCGCCACCGGCCAGACATTGGACAAACCACTCCGGGCCAACCGAGGCTTGAGTCGAGCCAATCGATTGGTGGCCGTATCAAAGGCATAGAGACGACCCGTATTGCGCATCAGGTCCCCGAGGGCCAGGGTCTTGCCACCAGCGCCAGCACAGAAATCCACAACAAACTCCCCACGCGCCGGGTTGAGCAGTCGAGCGAGCAGCTGGCTGCCGAGGTCCTGTACCTCAAACCAGCCCTGCTGAAAGGCGTCGAGCTGGGATAAAGCGGGTCGGCCCTCGACCCGAATGGCCCCCGGTACCTCGGCGGAGACTCTGACCGCAAGGCCCGCCTGAGCCAACGCTTGGACCACCTGCTTGACGGTGGCCTTGCTGCGATTGACCCGAATGTCCAAGGCAGCCGGCTGCAGGCAGGCCTGGCCCAAGGCCACCGCCTGATCCCGGCCCATTTGGGTCACCCAAGCCTGCCAGATCCAATCCGGTAGGCTGAGGCTCGCCGGGGGCGTTAAGCCGGATAACCGCTCCATGGCCAGCAGCAGCCAAGCCCTCTCTCCATCACTGAGCTCAGACACCAATCGGTCATAGCCCACTGACTGGCAGGCCGCCAGCATGGCCAGCCGCCGCCAGGCGGTCGCCGGAGCCGGATCGGATGAGAGACGAAAATCAAATTCAGCAAGTAGATCGGCAAAGGCCGACCAGTGCCGAACAGCCGCATAGGCAGACTCAGCCAAAAAAAACCTGGCGGAAGGGCCCATGCGGGACTCGTCTCGAAAGGCTTGGGACAAAACGGTGTCCATCGGGGCAGAGAAAGTGGAAACCTTTTGCAGAAAAACCGCCAGGCCGTCAAGACGAGACTGCGGACTGGGTTTCGGCTTGGGGCGCCGGTTGCCCGAAAACTTAGCCATGGGCTAGATCTCCCGCCAGGTCTCGGTGCAAGAGCCGCTGGCTAAAGTGAAGGGCTTCAAATCCCGGTCCAATGGGACCATCGAACTGCCAGCCCTGAGGGGTCAGCCGAGCCAGGCCAGACAAGACCGCCGCAGCCGCCTGCGGGTAGAGCGCATGCTCCAAGGGCAGCAGTCGGTCGGCCAGACCCGCGGCGTCGTCCTGCGGATAGACCGGTATCACCGCCTGAGCCAAGATCGGCCCCTGATCGAGATCGGCCGTCACCGCATGAACCGTCGCGCCGTGCACGGTTACGCCGTCGGCCAGCGCACGAGCGTGGGTCCGCAGGCCCGAATAGGCCGGCAACAGAGACGGGTGAATGTTCAAGAGCCGGCCGGTGAACGTCTGACAAAACCAGGGAGTAACAATTCGCATGTAGCCAGCCATCAAGACCAGATCCGGTTGCACCTCATCGAGAACCTGGGCCATGGCCTGGTCAAAGGCCAACCGATCGGAGAAGTGGCCATGGTCGACCGCCCGGGTCATCAAGCCCCTGGCTTGCGCCAAGGCGAGCCCGTCTGCATCTGGACGGTTCGACGCCACCAGCACCAGGTCAACGGGAAACTGCTGTTGGTTAAACCAATCGGCCACAGCAGCCATGTTGCTGCCACGACCTGATATCAAAATGGCCAAGCGCTTTTTCTTCACCGCAGGATTGTACGGTGTCAGGCGGGAAACCCCAGGGCAAGCCCTATACTGCTAGCTTTTGCAGGCAGTCGTTCGTCAAACGCGGAACATGAACATCTCATGGAGCTGGGCCTCCCCAGCCACCCACCAGCCCTCTGCAGAGTCGGGTCTTCAGTCACGGCTCCCCGATCGCCCGCCCCAAGGGTTAAGAGGGTCGGCGGTCGCCATTGGCAGTTTCGATGGTCTGCACCTGGGGCACCAGGCGCTGATTCGCGACCTCAAACAGGCCGCCAAAGAGCAAGGTCTCGACAGTGTGGTCTGCAGCTTCTTTCCGCATCCCCGGAGATTTTTTCAAGCGCAGCAGGCACCAGGCCTGATTCTGCCCCTCAGGGACAAGCTCAGGACGCTTGCAGCGGCCAGAGTCGATCGCACTCACCTGCTTCGATTCAACGCCGCCATGGCTAGCCTTAGCCCTGAGGACTTTGTACAACTGATTCTGGTCAAACGCCTCAACGCCAAGCTGGTCATTGTCGGCGAGGATTTTAGATTTGGACATAAGCGGGCCGGTGATCTCAAGCGTCTGGCCGAGTTGGGGCTCTCTCATGGGTTCGCCGTCAAGGGCGTCTCCGAGATTCGGTTCAACGGAGAGCGTGTCTCGAGTTCCCGGCTGCGCCAGGCTCTGATGGCCGGTGAACTCGGCCTGGCCCGACAACTGCTGGGGCGACCCTATCAGCTCAGCGGTCGAGTGGTTCGCGGCCAACAACTGGGCCGAGAGCTGGGCTTCCCAACCCTGAACCTGACGATGCCCAACGACCTCGTCGCCAGCGGCATCTTCGCCGTCTGGGTGGAGGGCCTGAGCCCCGAGCCATTGCCCGGTGTGGCCAGCCTTGGTCGGCGTCCCACCGTAGAATCGGGGGGCCGCCTGATCCTAGAAGTCCATGTCATGGACTGGTCGGCCCAGGCCTACGACCAGTATGTCAGGGTGAGTCTGGTGGAGAGGATTCGGCCCGAGATGAAATTCGACAACCTAGAGGACATGACCCAGCAGATGCATCGAGACCTCCAACAGGCCAGAACCCTGCTGAACGCTTAGAAGAAAACCATGCAAAAACCCCCCGTAGATGCCGGCGGCCAAGACTACCGCCAGACCCTCAACCTTCCGCAGTCCAGCTTTCCCATGCGAGGTGACCTGGCCAAGCGCGAACCGGCCTGGGTACAAGCGTGGCAAGACCAGGGCACCTACAAAAGAATTCGCAGCCTGACCGCCGGTCGGCCCCTGTTTGTTCTGCATGACGGACCACCCTATGCGAACGGAGACATTCACATTGGTCATGCGGTCAACAAGATTCTCAAAGACACCATCGTCAAGTCCAAGACACTGGCCGGCTTCGATGCCCGCTATGTGCCCGGCTGGGATTGTCATGGCATGCCCATCGAAATTCAGATTGAGAAAGCCCACGGCAAAGGACTGCCCACGTCAGAGGTACAGGCCAAATCGCGAGCCTATGCCAACGAGCAGATTGGTCGTCAACTCTCAGACTTCGTCCGGCTAGGTGTGCTGGGTCAGTGGGATCGACCGTACAAGACCATGGACTTCAAGAATGAGGCCGATGAGATTCGAGCCCTGAAGACCATTGTCGAGAAAGGTTTTGTCTTTCGTGGACTGAAACCGGTGAACTGGTGCTTTGACTGCGGCTCGGCCCTGGCCGAGGCTGAGGTGGAGTACGCCGACAAGACGGACCCCGCCGTCGAAGTGGCCTTCGAGGCCGACGAAACCTCAGCCAGCGACTTGTCCAAAGCCTTTGGCTGCAGCCTGCCACCCGGACTGGGGGCCACCGTTATCTGGACCACCACCCCTTGGACACTCCCGGCCAACCAGGCCCTCAACATCCACCCCGAGCACGAGATGGCCCTGGTCCAACTCACTGGTGATCACAGACTCAGCTGGCTGGTACTGGCCGCCGCTCGGGTCGAGGCCTGTCTGCAGGACTGGGGGCTTGAGGGCCAGGTCTTGGCGCGCTGTGCCGGCATCAGACTTCAAGGCATTGCCTTCCGACACCCGCTCTGGATGGCTGACGCCGCCTATCAACGGCATGCCCCTGTGTTCTGTGCCGAGTATGTCAGCCTGGACTCCGGTACCGGCGTGGTCCACGCAGCACCGGCTTACGGCGTCGACGATTTTCAATGCTGCAAAGCCAATGGCATGCGGGATCAAGACATCCTCAACCCGGTCATGGGTGATGGCTGTTATGTGAGTGGGCTGGCCCTCTTTGGTGGCCTGCACATCTGGAAGGCCAACCCATTGATCGTCAAGGCGCTGGAAGCGGCAGGCAGCCTGATCCAATCCAAGTCTTACCCCCACAGCTACATGCATTGCTGGCGACACAAGACGCCCATCATCTACCGAGCCACCAACCAGTGGTTCGCGGGCATGGATGTTCAGCCAAAGGACGGCGGCCCCAGCCTACGGGAGTTGGCATTGGCGGGCATCGAGCAGACTGCCTTTTTCCCGGCCTGGGGAAAGGCCCGGCTGTCCGCCATGATCGCCAACCGGCCTGACTGGACACTGTCTCGGCAGCGGCAATGGGGCGTGCCCATGGCATTTCTCATTCACAAAGAGACCGGTGCCCTTCACCCTGATACCCCAGCCATTCTGGAAAAGGTGGCTCAGTTGGTGGAGAGCCAGGGGATTGAGGCCTGGCAGACGGTTGCTGTGGCTGACCTCATTGACCAGGATGTCGATCTCTATGTCAAGAACCCAGACACGCTAGATGTCTGGTTTGACTCGGGTACCACCCACCAGACCGTTCTAAGAGGCTCGCACGCCGAGGAGTCCGGTTTCCCTGCTGACCTTTACTTAGAAGGCAGCGACCAACACCGCGGTTGGTTTCACTCCTCCCTGCTCACCAGCTGCATGATCAACGGAGTGCCCCCATACCGGGCCCTGCTGACCCACGGCTTTGTCGTGGACGGTCAAGGCCGAAAGATGTCGAAGTCCATGGGCAATGTCATCGCGCCCCAAAAGGTCACCAATGAGATGGGTGCAGACATTCTCCGGCTATGGGTCGCCTCCACCGACTATTCGGGCGAGTTGTCGATCTCGGACACCATCCTCAAGCGAGTGGTGGAGGCCTATCGGCGCATTCGAAACTCCATGACCTTTCTGCTGGGCAATCTATCGGACTTCGATCCCGAGCAAGACAGCCTGCCCACCAACGAACTTCTCGAGCTCGATCGTTATGCCCTGGCACTGACGGCCAGCTTGCAAAAGGAGATCTTGGGGCATTACGCCGACTACAGCTTCCATCCAGCCATGGCCCGGCTGACCAGTTTCTTCTCCGAAGACCTCGGAGCCTTCTACCTGGACGTCCTAAAAGACCGCCTCTACACCACCAGAGCAGATGGCAAACCCCGTCGGAGCGCCCAGACTGCACTATTCCGCATGACCGATGCCCTGGTTCGTCTGATGGCACCGGTCCTGTCTTTCACCGCCCACGAGGCGTGGACCATCCTGCAGCCCAAGGCTGAGACACTGTTTGCCCAGACGGCGGCAGACCTGTCGGACTGCGAAGATGCGGCCCTGCTCAATCGTTGGCAGCAGATCCGTGAGGTTCGCGCAGAAGTGATGCGAGCACTAGAGACTCGGCGAGAGGCGGGCGAAATCGGCGCCGCTTTGCAGGCTGAAGTCCAGATCACCGCTCCCACGCAGACGGCCGAACTGCTGGCAAGCCTGCAATCCGAACTTCGCTTCGTGATGATGACGTCTGCCGCAGAGGTCCGTGCCCATGCTGCTGATCAGATAGAGGTCTTGGTTTCGCCCTCGATCCATCAGAAGTGCGGCCGTTGCTGGCATTTCTCCGACTCCGTGGGGCAACAGGCCAGTCACCCAAGCCTCTGCGCTCGGTGTGTCACCAACCTCGATGGCCAGGGCGAAGACCGTGCCTACGCCTAAGCCATCGGCCTGGTTTGTTCTAGCCACCCTGACTCTGGGTCTTGACCAGCTGACCAAGCTGGCGGTCGTCAATACCATGACCATGGGTCAGTCCATCGTCTTGAGCGATTTTCTGAACCTGGTCTATGTGCTGAATACCGGCGCAGCGTTTAGTTTTCTGGCCGATGCTGGCGGCTGGCAGAAATGGTTTTTTTCTGGACTGGCCTTGTTGGTGGTCTTGGTCCTGGGTTGGATGATCGTGAAGGCCCCAAAGCAGAGAGCCTTCGCTACGGGCGCCAGCCTGATCATCGGCGGAGCCATCGGCAATGTGATCGACCGACTGACGATCGGTGCAGTGGTGGATTTCATCGACCTTCACTGGCACAGCTGGCACTGGCCAGCCTTTAACTTGGCAGACAGCGCCATCTGCCTCGGGGCGCTTCTTCTGATCATTGACGAGTTGCGTCGAGTCAAGCGAGGATGAGCCAAGATGTCGACGCCTGCCCCAGATCAAAAACCCGCTAAGCGGCTAGACGGCTGTCACCTGGTCCTGGGCGTCACCGGCGGCATCGCGGCCTACAAGGCCTGTGAGTTGGTCAGGCGCCTTCAGGACTTGGGCGCCAGTGTGCAGGTGGTCATGACCGAAGGCGCTAGGCACTTTGTGACCGAGACGACCTTCCAGGCCCTGTCTGGTCGCCCGGTCATCTCCAGTCAGTGGACCGATACGGTCCAGAATGGCATGCCACACATCGACCTGGCACGCGAGTCCGATGGAATTGTGGTCGCACCGGCCAGTGCGGACTTTCTGGCCAAGCTCTGCCACGGCCAGACCGATGAACTGCTGCTCAGCCTCTGCCTGGCCAGGGACGTGCCGCTATGGGTCGCACCCGCCATGAACCGTCAGATGTGGGAAAACCCAGCCACACAGGACAACATGCGACTGCTGATAGAACGTGGCATTCGACTGATCGGGCCAGACCAAGGCGAGCAGGCCTGCGGTGAGGTGGGACTGGGTCGCATGGTAGAGGCCGACCAAATTGCGCAGACACTGGCCCAAGAGGTCATCAGCCCGCCTACAGATCGTGTGCCACCTGTGCGTGGGCGACTCCATGGTCGACATGTACTCATCACTGCTGGGCCTACTGAGGAGCCGATCGATCCCATCCGTGTGATCACCAATCGATCCTCTGGCCAGATGGGCTATGCACTGGCCAGGGCGGCTCAACAGGCCGGTGCCCGCGTTACCCTGGTTTCGGGTCCCGTCAGTCTCCGAACACCGGATGGCGTCATGCGGATCAACGTCCGGACGGCACAGGACATGCAACAGGCCGTCGAGCAGGCCTTACCAGCGGATGTCTTTATTGGCGTAGCAGCAGTAGCCGACTGGCGAGTGGACAGGCCGGCGACCGAGAAACTCAAAAAGCAATCAGGCCAGGCCCTGTCCAATCTAGCGTGGGTCGAAAACCCAGACATCCTGGCCGGTGTGGCCTGCCATGCCAATCGGCCAGAATTGGTGGTGGGCTTTGCGGCGGAGACCGGGTCCGAAAAAGATCTGGCAGAGAGTCTGCCGGCCAAGCTCGCCCGGAAAAAGGCTGACCTGCTCATCGGCAACCTGGCCATCGACAGCATGCAACAGCCCCATGGACAGTTCCTGCTTCAGTATCCAGACGGTCGCCAGACCCTTCTACCCAACGATGACAAGACCAGCCAGGCCCTGCGCATGGTGCATGTGCTGGCCGATCTCCTCCCCCCTCAAAAGACCTGACCATGAAAACCATTGATGTTCGAATCCTAGATGAGAGACTGCGCGACCAGTTGCCCAGTTACGCCACCACTGGATCAGCAGGCCTGGATCTTCGCGCAGCCTTAGCCGAGGCGCTGACCCTGGCACCTGGTCAGACCGAACTCATCCCGACCGGCCTGTCCATTTACATCGCAGACCCTGGCTACGCGGGCCTCATCCTGCCGCGCAGTGGCCTGGGACACAAGCACGGCATCGTACTGGGCAATCTGGTTGGCCTGATCGACGCCGACTATCAAGGCCCTCTGATGGTCTCTGCCTGGAACCGGGGCGCACAGGCGTTTACGATCGAGCCCATGGACCGCTTGGCGCAACTGGTGGTCGTCCCCATCGTGCAAGTGGGCTTTAACATCGTCGACAGCTTCGACCAGAGCGCCAGAGGCACCGGTGGCTTTGGGTCTACCGGCCGAGGCTAGCGAACACGACCGGCTGGCAATAGCCGACAGCCCTAGCCGGCCAGCAGGCCCTTGAGTTTTTCACCATCCGCGTAGAAGAGACGAATACCCTCGGCCAGCTTCTCGCTGGCCATGGCATCCTGGTTCAATTCAAAGCGAAATGCGGACTCGGTCAGTGGCAAAGCACGCTCTGCGGTTTGACCCGCTACCAGCGCCGGCACAAAGTCCTCCGCCGCCGGCTGGGCTGCCAGCTCTGTGAGCAACTCGGGACTAACGGTGAGCAGGTCACAGCCAGCCAGCGCCATGACCTGCGCCGTGTTGCGAAAGCTAGCGCCCATGATTTGGGTCTGAATGCCCTGGGACTTGTAAACCTGAAAGATGCGCTGGACAGACTGGACACCGGGGTCCTGATCGGCTGACGCCCAGGTCTGCCCCTTGGCCTTGGCCCAGTCACTGATTCGTCCGACAAATGGGGAGATCAGGGTCACGCCAGCATCCGCGCAGGCCATGGCCTGCGCCATGGAAAACAGCAGGGTCAGATTGCAGGCGATGCCCTCGCGCTCCAATTGTCTGGCTGCGGCAATACCCTCCCAGGTCGAGGCAATCTTGATCAAGACCCGCTTGGGGTCTACGCCAACTCGCTCGTATGCCCGAACAATCGCCATGGCCTGGCGAATAGTCGCCTCGGTATCAAAAGACAGGCGGGCATCCACCTCGGTGGAGACACGTCCTGGGATGATGCTCAGAATTTCGCAGCCAAAGGCCACCAACAAATCCAAGACCCGTTGCTCAACCGTGTCGGCCGATGCCGTTCGATCCAATACAGAACGCATCAAGGCCTGGCCCCCAGGCGTTGCAACGGCCTTGAGGATGAGACTGGGGTTGGTGGTGGCATCCTGTGGCTGGTATTGCGCCATCAGGTCAAAACGGCCGGTATCGGCCACCACCGTGGTGAATTGCTTGAGAAGGTCGAGGGCAGAACGTGGCTGGCTCATGGCAGTCTGGTTAATCAGATCAATCGAACAAGCCATGATGATGCCCGAATAAAAAAAAGCCTTGCCACTAGGGCAAGGCTTTTTGAGACAGGCTGAAAGAACTAGGTCAGCATGTCGGCCCAGATGTTCTGGGCCCAACCCAGTGCGTAGGCCCCTTCGAGCTCGTTGGCCTCCTTGGACAGACCACCTGCGCCCTTGGCGGGTTCGTAGGTTTTCTTCTCAGGGTTCCACTGGTGCACGCTGGCGACGTGGACCACCTTGCTCTCGGTGGTAAAGCTGTAGCAAGTGTTGGCCATGGTGACCGGCATGGGCTGACGACCATTCATCAATTCGACGATGGCGGCCGCTGCGGCCTTGCCATGCTGGTTGGCCATGTGGCCAGACTTGGGCATGCCCGGGGCCGAGAATGTGGAGTCGCCCAGCACGTGGACGTTCTTGTGAGCCGTGGATTCCATGGTCAGCCAGTTCACGCCGCACCAGAGATTATTGACGTTGACCAGACCGGAAGCGCGGGCGATGTCCCCGGCAGCCTGTGGGGGCACGACGTTGAGTACATCACCCTTGATCTTGTCGCCCAATTCGGTAGAGAGGGTCTTGGACTTGGCATCCACCGCCACCACGTTCATGTTGGGCCGGTACTCCACGATGCCCTTGTAGTTCTCCTCCCAGGCCTTGAGGAACAGGCCCTTCTTGGAGACGATCTCGGGGTTTGCATCCAGCACCAGAACCTTGCTCTTGGGCTTCTCACGCTTGAAATAACCAGCGACCTGGCAAGCTCTCTCGTAAGGTCCCGGGGGGCAGCGGTAAGGTGCCTTGGGGATGGTCAAGACGAAGGTGCCGCCATTGGGCATGGCCTCGAGCTGGGCCCGCAGAGCCACCGTCTGGACACCCGCCTTCCAGGAATGCAGGACTGTTTTACGAGCCTCCTCGGTGAGACCATCGATGGACTCCCACATAAAGTCTGTTCCGGGAGAGACCACCAGACGGTCGTACTTGAGGTCGGCCCCCTTGCGCATGGAGACCGTCTGTTTGACCGGGTCGATCTTGGTCACTTCGTCATTGATCACCACTACGCCTTTGGACTTGAGTCCATCGTAGCCGCGAGTGATGTAGGACATCTTCTGAACACCACCAATCACCAGGTTAGAGATGGGGCAGGAATAGAACTCCTTCTCGCGCTCGATCAGAACCACTTCGATGGCGCCTTCACCCCACATATTGATGTACTTGGCAGCCGTTGAGCCACCGTAACCACCGCCGATCACAACCACTCTGCCCAACTTTTTGCCAGACGCGCTAGAGGATCCACCTGTCGCACAGCCCGAGAGGGCCGACACACCACCCAGTACTGCCGCCCCTGCGCCGGCCTTCAACAGTCCACGGCGAGCTTCGATTGTTTTTGTAGTCATGCTGGTCTCCTTGGAACCTTTTTTATTTCTGGCTGGCGAAGAAAGTCGCCATGGACTCTAACTGTGCATCGGTGTAGCCCTTGGAGAGCTGATGCATGATGGTCGCTGGACGCTTATCCGACTGGAAGTCTTTCATCGTGGCAATGAATTTGGCCTTGTCATAGCCAGCCAGACTGGCCTGACCGCCGTTGCTCTTGCCATTGGTGCCATGACAATTGGCACAGGTCGCAGCCAAATATTGGGCTTTGGCCAGGCTAGATGCCTGCGCTGCGCTGGTGAATCCCAGGGCCGCTACCAGACAGAGTGCTAGGGGTACGCGGTGCATAGAGTCTCCTCTCCTTATGTTTTTATGCGCATATGCAGTGTCAACAAAAAAAGAATTTGATGCAAGTCAATTTATTTTTGCTTAGCAGCATGCTGACATGAAAATGCCCATCGGCTTATCACCGATGGGCATTTGCTCATGACCACCCGCTGTGACTAGGACTGTTCGGCGGGTTCAGATTTGGCGTTGCGTCCACGAGACCGACCTACCCGGTTAACGGGTTTGTCCTCAGGTTCAACGGCCTCCGCCGAAGCCGCTGAGGACTCGGCAATGTTCAGAACCACCTGCTGTTGGTCGTCCAAATCAATGTCAACACGTCCGCCGTTGGCCAATCGGCCGAACAACAGTTCATCGGCCAGAGCCCGCCGAATCCTGTCCTGAATGATGCGCTGCATGGGGCGGGCACCCATGGCCGGATCGAAGCCTTCTTTGGCCAGGTACTTGCGCAACTGGTCACTGAATGACGCCTCGACCCGTTTGTCATGCAACTGGGATTCAAGTTCGATCAAGAATTTGTCGACCACCCGCAGGATGATCTCCTCGTCCAAGGCCCTGAACGACACCACCGCATCCAGCCGGTTACGGAACTCTGGGGTAAAGACGCGTTTGATTTCCTCCAACTCGTCGCCGGTCTGGCGGCTGTTGGAGAACCCAATGGTGCGCTTGCCCAAGACATCTGCCCCCGCATTGGTGGTCATGATGATGATCACGTTTCGGAAATCCGACTTGCGACCGTTGTTGTCGGTCAACGTGCCATGGTCCATGACCTGCAAGAGGATGTTGAAGATCTCTGGATGGGCCTTTTCGATCTCATCGAGCAGCAAGACCGCATGGGGTTTTTTGTGAACCGCCTCGGTCAACAGGCCGCCTTGATCAAAGCCCACATAGCCCGGGGGCGCGCCGATGAGCCTGGAGACAGCATGTCGTTCCATGTACTCCGACATGTCGAAACGAATCAGCTCAATGCCCAACAAATAGGCCAACTGCTTGGCGACCTCGGTCTTGCCAACGCCGGTTGGACCGCTGAACAGGAATGACCCGATCGGCTTGTCTGGACGACCCAGGCCTGAGCGCGACATCTTGATGGCAGCCGCCAAGGCATCGATGGCCGCATCCTGGCCGAAGACCACGTTCTTGAGATTGCGGTCGAGCTTGGCGAGCACTTGACGATCATCCGTATTGACGGTCTGGGGCGGGATGCGGGCGATCTTGGCAACAATGTCTTCGATCTCGGATTTACCAATCGTGCGCTTTTGCTTGCTCTTGGGCAGGATCCTCTGCGCCGCACCGGCTTCGTCGATCACGTCGATCGCCTTGTCTGGCAGGTGTCGATCATTGATGTACTTGGCAGACAACTCCGCCGCAGCCAAGAGGGCCGAGACTTGGTATTTGACGCCATGGTGTTCCTCAAACCGGGACTTCAGACCCTTCAGAATCTGGATGGTCTGATCCACCGTGGGCTCGTTGACATCAATCTTCTGGAACCGACGCGACAGGGCATGATCTTTCTCAAAGATGCCTCGGTACTCGGTGTAAGTGGTCGCCCCAATGCAGCGAAGCTGTCCTGACGAAAGAGCGGGCTTGAGCAGGTTGCTGGCATCGAGCGTGCCTCCCGATGCAGAACCGGCTCCGATCAGGGTGTGAATCTCATCAATGAACAACACCGAGTGGGGCTGGGCTTTGAGCTGCTTGAGCACCGCCTTGAGCCGCTGCTCAAAATCGCCACGGTATTTGGTTCCGGCCAGCAAAGCCCCCATGTCCAGGGCATAGACCACGGCCTGGTCCAAAATCTCGGGCACCTGCCCCTCGGTAATTCGCCAAGCCAGCCCCTCGGCGATCGCGGTCTTGCCAACACCAGCCTCACCGACGAGCAGGGGGTTGTTCTTCCGTCGACGACAGAGGACTTGAACCACCCGCTCAACCTCGTGTTCCCGTCCAATCAACGGATCAATCTTGCCCTCGGCGGCCAGCTTGTTGAGGTTCACGGTGTACTGGTCCAGTGCAGTGGGCTGTGGGGCCGAACTGCTGGCCGAAGGCTGAGACTCGGACTCGGGAGCGGAGGGCTCCTCGGTGCCATTGGGCGGAACCTGCCCAGCCTTGGTAATGCCATGCGCAATGAAATTGACCACGTCCAGCCGCGTCAGGCCCTGCTGATGCAGGAAGTAAACCGCGTGGGAATCCTTCTCACCAAAAATCGCCACCAAGACGTTGGCGCCTGTGACTTCTTTCTTGCCGTTCGAAGTCGATTGGACGTGCATGATCGCCCGTTGAATCACCCGCTGAAAACCCAGAGTCGGTTGGGTGTCCACGTCATCCGCCCCCGCGACAATGGGCGTCGACTCGGTAATGTGATGAATCAGGCTTTTCCGCAGCGCGTCCGAATCCACGGCACAGGCCCGCAGAATCTCTGCCGCGCTGGGGTTATCCAACAAGGCCAGCAGAAGGTGCTCAACGGTGATGAACTCATGTCGCTGCTGGCGGGCCTCGACAAAGGCCATGTGCAGACTGACTTCTAGTTCCTGTGAAATCATGCTTCCTCCATCACGCACTGCAAAGGGTGTTGATGCATTCTCGAAAAACCATTGACCTGCTCTACCTTAGTCTCTGCGACCTCTTTGGTGAAGACCCCGCAGACACCCCGCCCCTCTCGATGGACGCGAAGCATGACGTCTGTTGCTTTTTCACGATTCATTGAAAAGAATTTTTGCAGAACTATGACCACAAATTCCATCGGGGTGAAATCGTCATTTAGCAGCCAGACCGTGTACTGGGGCGGCGGGGCGAGCGTTTCAGGCCGCTTGAGCGTGGCAACTGACCCGTCTTCGGCGGGGTTTTCGGGGGTAAAGGCTGGTCTTTTTGTGGCCATGCAGAAATTTTAGGCACAAATTCGTTGGACAAACCCCTTGGCATTCCATATATTCGAGGGTGGTAGTGCATCGCGCATGCCATGTTGGGGTTCCACTTGACGTGCGGTTTTTATTGTTTCTTTTTTAAAAGGTAGGAAAGCAGGAATGTCTACAGGTACAGTCAAGTGGTTTAACGACGCCAAAGGTTTTGGTTTTATCACCCCCGACGAAGGTGGCGAAGATGTTTTCGCACACTTCTCGGCTATCCAAACCAATGGATTCCGCTCACTCAAAGAAGGCCAAAAGGTGCAGTTCGACATCATCCAAGGCCCCAAGGGTAAGCAAGCCTCCAACATCGTTCCCCAGGGTTAATCTGGCACGATTCAGGCCGTCGCCTTTTGCAGGTGATGGCCAACAAAAAAGCCCGGCAATGCCGGGCTTTTTTGTTGGCTCAATGCAAGGCTTACATCTGCTCAATCATCACGTCGCCAAAGCCGGAGCAGGATACCTGGGTGGCTCCATCCATCAGACGGGCAAAGTCATAGGTGACGCGCTTGGTGGAGATGGCCTTCTCCATCGAGGAGATGATCAGATCCGCGGCCTCGAACCACCCCATGTGACGCAGCATCATTTCGGCCGACAAGATCAAGGACCCGGGATTCACATAGTCCTTGCCAGCATACTTGGGTGCTGTACCGTGGGTGGCCTCGAACATCGCCACGTTGTCTGACAGGTTTGCACCTGGGGCAATGCCAATACCACCGACCTGGGCGGCAAGTGCATCCGAGACGTAGTCACCGTTGAGGTTGAGGGTGGCAATCACGCTGTACTCAGCCGGACGCAGCAGGATCTGCTGCAGGAAAGCATCGGCGATCGAGTCTTTGACGACGATCTCTTTACCCGTCTTGGGGTTCTTGAAAGAGCACCACGGTCCACCGTCGATCAGTTGGGCACCAAACTCCTTCTGAGCGAGTTCATAGGCCCAATCCCTGAAACCACCCTCGGTGTACTTCATGATGTTGCCCTTGTGGACAATGGTCACAGAGGGTTTGTCGTTGTCAATCGCGTATTGCATCGCCTTGCGCATGAGACGCTCGGTGCCCTCGCGAGAGACCGGCTTGATGCCAATGCCACTGGTTCCGGGGAAGCGAATTTTCTTCACGCCGAAGTCCTTGATCAGAATGTCGATGAGCTTTTTGGCCTCGACCGACTCTGCCTGATACTCAATGCCAGCGTAGATGTCCTCAGAGTTCTCACGGAAAATGACCATGTTGGTCTTTTCGGGCTCCTTCAGAGGGCTGGGCACACCGGCAAAGTAGCGAACAGGACGCAGACAGACGTATAGGTCTAATTGCTGGCGCAGGGCTACGTTCAACGATCGAATGCCACCCCCGACCGGTGTGGTCAAGGGACCTTTAATCGAGACTACATAGTCCTTGAGGGCCTCAAGGGTCTCCTCTGGCAGCCAGACGTCGGGGCCATAGACCTTCGTGGATTTCTCCCCACAAAAAATCTCCATCCAGGCGATCTTCCTTTTGCCTCCGTAGGCCTTGGCGACCGCCGCGTCGACTACCTTGATCATGACCGGCGAGATGTCTACGCCAGTCCCATCACCCTCGATGTAAGGAATAATGGGGTTGTTCGGTACGTTGAGCGAAAAATCGGCATTAACCGTAATTTTCTGGCCCTGGCTGGGCACCACAATCTTGCTAGACACGGTGGATCTCCTTGGATGGGGAAAATTTTCTGAGGTGGCGATATTCTAAACTGCGGCTGCCTACCAGTTACATTTCTAAAAATTTAATTCATACCAATAAAGCCGCCACAAAAAGACGGCTACGCGATATAGTTCAGACGCGCTCTCGCGTAGGGCGTACTTACTTAACCATCGAGGACATTATGAAAACGTTGATCGCTGCTCTGGCCGCTGGCCTGTTCGCTACCGCTTCTATCGCTCAGACCGCTGCTCCTGCTGCCGCTCCTGCTGCTCCCGCCGCAGAGAAGAAAGTAGAGAAGAAGGCTGAGAAGAAGGCTGAGAAGAAAGCCGAGAAAAAAGCTGAGAAGAAAGAAGAAGCCAAGAAGTAAGCTCTTCTGATTCAAGGTTCTGTCCCCTGGACAAAACCTTGTCTCGACAAAGCCTCTAACGGTTCGCCGCTGGAGGCTTTTTTTATTTATGCTCGGGGCATGGTCCAAGCTTCGAACACCACCAACCGTCAACCGTCACCTGGCCAGATGGGGCGGCTTCATCACCCCCAGGGCCGCCGATACGCATCCATTGCCAGGCCGATAGTGGGACTGGTCCTCAGCGTCGGCCTGAGCCTCTGTCTAACGCTCGCTCAAGGCCCAGCTCAGGCCAACCCCAAGACCATCCCCCTGACCATCAAATCATTTCAGGTCCAGGCCGAAGTCGCGGACCGACCGGCCAGCCGCGCCAGAGGTCTCATGTACCGAGAGTCGCTTCCCGATAACCAAGGCATGCTCTTTGTCTTTGATACCCCCAGTCGGCAATGCATGTGGATGAAGAACACGCCGTTGCCCTTATCGGTCGCTTTCATCAAAGCAGATGGGCGCATCGCCAACATCGCTCAGATGCAGCCTCAGACCGAGACGATCCATTGCGCCACGGAGGATGTCCTGTATGCCCTTGAGATGACGCAGGGATGGTTCTGGAGCAGGGCCATTAAACCAGGCGATTCGGTGCTGGGCCTACCCAAGCCCTAGAATTGACCGACCGCTGGACAATCTGGCGATGAGGCGCACAGCCAATGACAAAGGGCTGCCGAGGCAGCCCATCCCCATCATCCCGCAGCGGACCTTAGCCGAAGTTCTTGGCTACAAAATTCCAGTTCACCAGGGCCCAGAAGGCCGCCATGTAGTCAGGCCGGCGGTTGCGGTAATCCACGTAGTAGGCATGCTCCCAGACGTCACAGGTCATCAGGGGCTTGTCAGCGCCCGTCAATGGCGTTGCTGCATTGCTGGTGTTCACGATGTCCAGGCTCGCGTCGGACTTTTTGACTAGCCAAGTCCAGCCACTGCCAAAGTTGCCGATGGCACTCTTGGTGAAGGCGTCTTTAAAGGCATCGAAGCTGCCCCACTTGGCATCAATCGCCGCAGCGAGCGCACCGGTGGGCTGGCCGCCCGCATTGGGTGCTAGGCAATGCCAGTAGAAAGTGTGGTTCCAGACCTGAGCAGCATTGTTGAATACGCCACCGGAAGACTTGCGAACGATGTCTTCCAGAGAGGCGGATTCAAACTCAGTGCCCTTGATCAGGTTGTTCAGGTTGGTCACATAGGTCTGATGGTGCTTGCCGTAGTGAAACTCCAGCGTTTCTTTTGAGATGTGTGGTGCCAATGCATCCATCGCATATGGCAAGGCGGGCAAAGTGTGTTCCATGGAGGATCTCCTGTTTTTTGTTTGGCCTAACAGCCCGACATTATGACCAGAAGCGGATTCAAAAACGCGGGGCCCTCGAAAGGGTTTCCACCTTGACCCCAAGCTCGCCGTCTTGCAACACCACTTGCATGGTCTGGCCGGCTTGCACATCTGCCACGCGGGTAACCACCTGGCCGTTCGGCCCCGTTACCAAGGCGTATCCCCGTCCCAGGACGGCCATCGGCCCTAGGTGCTCTAACTGATCACCGGCCCTCTCCAGCCGGCGGTGGGCATCGGCCAGCCATTGCCGTCTGGCCAAGGCCAGCTCACGGGCGACCTGTTCCAGTCTCATGCGGTTGACTGCCACCGCTCTGCGCGGGTTGGGCAACAGCGCTTGGGCACGATCCAGACGCTGAGCGAGAGTCCCGAGTAGCGACAGCATCATCAGTCGAAGGTCGCGTCCAAGTGTGTCGAGCCGGTTCCGATGGGTCTGATCTGGCTCAGCCAGCCAGGCAGCCGCTGCTGTGGGGGTGGCAGCGCGATAATCCGCGGCATGGTCCACCAGGGTGACATCGGTCTCGTGGCCCACGCCACTGACCACATGGACCCCCTGACGCACCACCGCTCGGACGACTGCTTCATCGTTAAAAGCCCAGAGATCCTCCAGGCTTCCGCCACCCCGAACGATCGCCAAAGCATCCACATCCAGCCCAGCCGCGCGATCCAAGGCAGCCACCAGTTGGGCGGGGGCATCGGCCCCCTGCACCAGACTGGCCAAGACAGTCACCCGCAGGCGTGGGGCCTGTCGTCTCAGGGTCACTAGAAAATCCCGGAGGGCTGCCGCCGACAGAGAGGTCACCACGCCGACATGACGCAGACGACTGGGCCTTGGCCGCTTTCTGGCGGGGTCGAAAAGCCCTTCGGCCTCCAATTTGCGTTGAAGCCGAATGAACGCCTCGTAAAGCCCCCCAGCCCCAGCGGGCTGCATCTTTAGGATCCTGACCTGAAATTCACCCCTGGGCTCGTAGAGACCCACGGACACTGTTAGAGAGACGAAACTGCCGACCTGGGGCTCAAAGGTCAGGCAAGCCGCTTCTCGTCGAAACATCACCGCCCGGACACTGGCCTGGGCGTCCTTCAAGGTCAGGTACCAGTGGCCGCTGGCGGCGACGGTCATCTGGGAGATCTCGGCCTGAAGCCCAAGGGCTGGAAACTGCCGGTTCAGGCTTAGGTTTACCAGCCGATTGAGCTCGGAAACACTAATGACTGCTGAGTCTGCCATTCAGAATTCGCCTGGATAAAAGGGTTAGGGAGTATCACTTCTCCACAAGCCGCATGTTTACTGAGTTCTACGATCGAAACATCACGATTTTTTTGATCTAGACGGCCCAAACACAGCCAAAAGCCTTTATTTTTCATGTAACCAATTGATTTATATAAATAAAATAAAATGTGCCGCTGGTGCAACATGCCGCCAGCGACATCCGGACTCGGGCACCGGTGGCTTACACTCAGGCATGCAATCAAGGTTCTACCCTAACTGATTCCGGCATGTCCACAGAGTTATCCACATCCCCAAGAACTCAGAGGGTGCTGACCGAGGCCCTCTGGGATATCTGGTTCCCACGAACAGCCAAGTCACTCGGGGAGCCCAGAACAGGGCGATCGCCGGCATGGGCTCGGGCTTTGATCTGGTGCGGCTGGCCCCTGCTGCTCGTATGTGCCGTCTTGGTCGAGGCGTCGGCCAGGCGCCGTGTTAGGGCCCAGCAACGCGCGCCCAAACTGGCCGCAGCCCCGGTCCTATCGGTTGGCAATGCCATCGTGGGTGGCTCCGGTAAGACCCCTACCGTCCTCATGCTCATTGACCTGCTGAGATCGGTTGGCCATCACCCCGGACTGGTGTCCCGGGGATACGGACGCAAGCCGCATGAGCAGGTCTTGGTTTTTCAGGGCAATCAACTCCACCAGTTCGACACCCAAGCGGTTGGCGACGAGCCCTGGCTCATCGCATGGCGGTCTCGGTCGACAGTGGCCGTCTCCCATGACCGTTATCAGGCTGCTAGAGCCCTGTTGGCAGCAGACCCGAGGGTCACGGTCATCATCCTTGACGATGGCATGTCCCAGACCACACTCCGGGTTGACCATCACCTGATGGTGGTTGACCATCGCGGACACGGCAACCAACGTTGTATGCCGGCTGGGCCCCTGCGAATGGGCTGGCGCGGCGGCCCCCCCAAGGGTTTGCACATCGATGCGGTGTTGCTGCGTGACCCGAGGCTGGCCGTCCAGGACTTCTTCGCTCCAGCAACGATGCAACCCGTGGTCCTCCGGCCACAGACCCACATGCCAGGCTGGTTCTCCTTAACCGAGCAAACGGCCCAGCAAACCGACGGCCTGAGCGCACCTGATCCCCGGGCCTTGGTCTCCGCACCCCCATCGGCCAGTGCTCGTTTGGTGCTCACCACCATCGCCAACCCCTCGGCCTTTCACGACACCTTGCAGCAACTCGGTCTCACATGGACTTGGCAGCTCAGCCTACCCGACCACTCACCGACGCCTTGGTTAGCCCTTGACAGAGCGCTAGAGGGTCAGGCTCATGCGGCCGACCAGTTGCTGATGACCGAGAAAGATGCCGTAAAATTTTTAAGCACACCAGAGCAACTCGAACACTTGCGGCAGCGTTTTGGTCAGGAGGTCTGGGTGCTCCGCCAGGACCTCCAGTTGGACCTAGACCAATCGGCTGTCCTCATCGACCGGCTGACCACCCTGAAAGGACTGTGAAGTGGATCCGAAACTCCTTGAGATACTGGCCTGTCCGAACTGTCATGGCACGCTGCGTCATGATCGAGTCCAGCAACAGCTGATTTGCGACAGTGAAGGTCTGACCTACCCCGTGGTCGATGGCATTCCGCACCTCATGGTCCAGGAGGCCAAGCCCATTCAGTCACAGACTGGCCAGCATGTCGGCTGATTTCTGGATCTGCATACCAGCCCGACTGCAGTCCAGCAGACTGCCACGCAAAGCCCTGGCCGATCTGAAAGGTCAACCCATGGTCTTGCGGGTCGTGCAGGCCGCCCAAAGAACCCAGGCCAGCCGCATTCTGGTGGCCACCGACGATGAGGCGATTGCCTCAGTCGTACGCGCCGCAGGCGTCGAATGCCTCATGACCCGAGCCGACCACCCCAGCGGTACGGATCGCCTCGCCGAGGTCGCAAGCCTTTGCAAAGCCAAGCCCGATCAGCTCATCGTGAACCTGCAGGGCGATGAGCCACTGATGCCCGCCGAACCGCTCACACAGGTCGCTCTGGCCTTGGCCAATGATCCAACGGCCAGCGTGGCGACAGCGGTCACTGCCATTGATGATCCCGAGACCTTCGCCAACCCAAACGTGGTCAAAGCAGTGCTAGATGCTCATCAGCATGCCCTCTACTTCTCACGAGCGGGTATCCCATACAAGCGATCGGGCCAGTCGGCCCCAGACCTATTGGCAGCGGCCACTCACCCAATCGGTTGGCGGCACCTTGGTCTTTATGCCTACAGGGCCGGTGCTCTGTCGCAGTTTGCAAGCTTAAGCCCGAGCCCTGCTGAACAGCTCGAACAGCTCGAGCAACTGCGCTGGCTCCACCATGGCCACCAGATCAAATGCGTCATTTTGAACCAGGCGCCGCCTCCCGGTGTCGACACGCCAGAGGACCTGGCCGTGGTTCGAAAGGCCTTCGAGAAACAGCCTGCCGGCTTATAATGGGTCGCAAAACAACAATATTTTCTGGAGACAACCATGCGTCTTATTCTTCTGGGCCCACCTGGCGCCGGTAAGGGAACACAGGCGAACTACATCAAAGACCACTGTGGCATCCCCCAGATTTCTACTGGAGACATGCTAAGAGCCGCCGTCAAAGCCGGAACCCCCCTGGGCCTCGAAGCCAAAAAAGTGATGGACGCCGGCGGTCTTGTCAGCGATGACATCATCATCAACCTGGTCAAGGAGCGCCTAACCCAGCCGGACTGTCGGGCTGGCTATCTATTTGACGGTTTCCCCCGGACCATCCCACAGGCTCAGGCCATGAAAGACGCTCGGGTTGGACTAGATTTGGTGCTGGAACTTCAGGTGCCAGATGCCGACATCATCAACCGCATGAGCGGGCGTCGAGTCCACGTGGCCAGTGGCAGAACCTATCACGTCACTTTCAACCCACCCAAACGGCCGGGCCTCGATGACGAGACCGGTGAACCACTCATTCAACGTGACGATGACAAAGAAGAGACGGTCCGCAAGCGTCTAGAGGTCTACCATGCCCAGACGCGTCCTTTGGTGGACTTCTACAGCCAATGGGCGTCCAGCGGGGATGCCTCTGCCCCGAAGATGACCAGCATCAGTGGGGTGGGCAGTGTTGAGGAGATCACCCAGCGGGTGATGAAGGCACTGGGCGCTTAGACAAGCCCAGGTCTACCAGGCAGGCCGGTGCCATGGGCAAGTCATTGTCCCTGGCAAAACTCACCACAAAATCCCAGGCCATGGGCTCAAGCTCCGCCAACCGTGCGTCAATGGCAACGCATTTGAGCCCAGCCACCACGACGGGCTGAGCATAGGGAGAAAAGCCCGTGGGCTGGGCATAAGGATTGGCCCCCCCCTCGCGGCTATATCCCGGCCGGTAGGGCGATAAAACACCCGCCAGTCGCTCTGCCCAGTCACTCGGACGAAAGGTCTTGCCGGCATGGGTTCGGCCTTGGATCAGGAATTGGCCTGACTCTGAACTGGACGTTTGGGGTGCGGCTGGGGCGTCGGGCATTGCCAAGAGGGATGAGGACTTCCTAGAAAGCGTTATTCTAACGGTCTTATCGCAGGCTCATGCACCAGATCTCACCAACGAACGACCGTCCAGGACCATGCCCAGCACCCTCAACCCTGTCATGCAGACTTACGCGCGCCTGCCGGTGGCCTTCGTTCGCGGCGAGGGTGCCTACATGTGGGACCAAGAAGGCCGCCGCTATCTAGATGCCCTGTCTGGTATCGCCGTGAATACTCTCGGGCATGCCCATCCCAAGCTGGTCCAGGCCCTCAGCCATCAGGTCGGACAACTCATTCACACGTCCAACCTGTACGAGGTGCCGCTGCAGACGGCGCTGGCCCAGCGCCTGGTCGACCTCTCCGGCATGACCAACGTCTTTTTCTGCAACTCTGGCCTAGAAGCCAATGAGGCTGCCCTCAAACTCGCCAGAAAGCATGGTTACGTGAAAGGCCTAACGGCCTCCAAGACCATCGTCTTCGAAGGCGCCTTTCATGGCCGATCCATCGCCACCCTGTCAGCCACGGCCAACGCAAAGGTCCACAAAGGCTTTGCCCCGTTGGTCGAGGGATTTGTTCGCTTACCCCTCAATCAGATCGATCAGGTCCGTCAGGCCGTCGCCCAAGACCCCAGCATCACCGCCATCTTTCTGGAAAGCATTCAGGGTGAGGGGGGTATTCAGCCCGCCCATCTCGACTTCCTCCGCCAACTGCGCATGCTCTGTGACGAGCATGATCTGTTGCTCATGCTCGACGAGGTCCAGTGCGGCATTGGCCGAACCGGCCAGTGGTTTGCCCATCAGTGGGCGGGGATCAAGCCTGACGTCATGCCACTGGCCAAGGGTCTTGGCTCCGGCGTGCCCATTGGTGCGGTGGTCGCCCACGGCAAGGCGGCCAGCCTCTTCGAGCCCGGTAATCATGGCACCACCTTTGGTGGCAATCCCCTGGCCATGCAGGCGGGCCTCACCACCCTGCAGGCCATCGAGGAAGAGGGTTTACTTCAAAACGCCACCGAGCGTGGCGAGCAAATCATCAGCAAGCTCCGCGCTCGACTGGACCGGACCAAGGGGATTCGTGAGATCCGTGGCAAGGGGCTGATGATCGGCATCGAACTCGAAGCCCCCTGCGCAGACCTGGTCAAGACCGCTCTCGCCAAAGGCCTGCTGATCAACGTCACAGCCGAGCGGGTGGTCAGACTGCTGCCGCCTCTGATCATTGATTCAAAGCAAGCCGATGCCATTGCGGACCTGGTCAGCGACCTGATCATCGATTTTCAAGCCACATGACCAAGTCGCAAGCGCTCCAACACTTTCTGCAGTTCAAAGACCTGGATCGAGGCACCCTCGAGTACCTGTTTCGTCGTGCGCTGGTGATCAAGGACCGTTTTAAGAAATACGTTCGACACATGCCCCTGCTAGACCGAACACTGGTCATGGTCTTTGAGAAAGCCTCCACCCGAACCCGATTGTCCTTCGAGGCTGGCATGCACCAACTCGGTGGGGCCGCCATCTATCTCAACACGCGGGATACCCAACTCGGTCGCGGCGAGCCTGTTGAAGATGCCGCTCAAGTCATGTCACGCATGTGCGACCTGGTCATGATTCGGACCTACGAGCAGGACATCATCGAACGTTTCGCAGCGCACTCTCGCGTACCGGTCATCAATGGGCTCACCAATGAGTACCATCCCTGCCAGATTTTGGCTGACATCCTGACCTTCATCGAACACCGGGGCTCCATTGAGGGAGCCACCGTGGCCTGGATCGGGGACTCCAACAACGTCTGCAACACCTGGCTGCAGGCCGCAGAAATCCTCAATTTCCAGGTCCGCGTCTCCACACCACCGGGCTACGAGGTCGAGCCTGAGCGAGCCGGCCTGCATGCCACCAGTCATTTTCAGGCCTTCGCCGACCCATTAGAGGCCTGCCGAGGGGCAGACCTGGTCACCACCGATGTCTGGACCAGCATGGGGTTTGAGGCAGAGAATGAGGCCCGTCGCAAGGCCTTCGAACATTGGTGTGTCGATGCCGAGATGATGGCCCAGGCCAACTCGGATGCCCTCTTCATGCATTGCCTACCCGCCCACCGAGGTGAGGAGGTCACGGCTGAGGTGATTGACGGGCCACAGTCCGTCGTCTGGGACGAGGCCGAGAACCGACTGCATGCCCAGAAAGCCCTCATGGAATACCTGCTCCTGGGTCGCCTCGACGACTAGTGTTGCAACCCTTTTTGATTACCTTCTGAAAGAACCTGTCACATGTCTAAATCTCGTATTCGCAAAGTCGTGCTGGCCTACTCCGGTGGACTGGACACCTCGGTCATCCTGAAATGGTTGCAAGACGAATACGATTGTGAAGTCGTCACCTTCACCGCCGACATTGGCCAAGGGGAAGAGGTCGAACCCGCCCGCGAGAAGGCCAAGCAATTCGGTGTCAAGAAAATCTATATCGAAGACCTGCGCGAGGAGTTCGTTCGCGACTACGTCTTCCCAATGTTTCGGGCCAACACCGTCTACGAGGGCGAGTACCTGTTGGGCACCTCGATCGCTCGCCCGCTGATTGCCAAACGCCTCATCGAAATCGCCCAACTGGAAAAGGCAGATGCCATCTCGCACGGCGCGACCGGCAAAGGCAATGACCAGGTGCGTTTTGAACTAGGCGCCTACGCGCTCATGCCAGGCGTAAAGGTCATCGCGCCCTGGCGTGAGTGGGATCTGCTCTCTCGGGACAAGCTGCTGGCCTATGCAGACCAGCACGGAATTCCCGTTGACTACAAAAAACGCAAGGGCCAGGCTCCCTTCTCCATGGACGCCAACCTACTGCACATCTCGTACGAAGGCGGCGTCCTCGAGGATCCCAGCCAGGCGCCCCCTGAAAAGGGCATGTGGCGTCTGACGGTTCCTGTCGAGAAGGCCCCGAACAAGCCCGAAGAGATCGAGCTCACCTTTGCCAAGGGCGACCTGGTGGCGATCAATGGCAAAAAGATGAAGGCCCATGCCCTGCTCACCGAGCTCAACCGTCTGGGTGGCAAGCACGGCATTGGTCGCCTAGACCTGGTCGAAAACCGTTATGTGGGCATGAAGTCCCGGGGCTGCTACGAGACCCCTGGCGGCACCATTTTGCTTCGCGCCCACCGTGCGATTGAGTCCCTGACCCTGGACCGTGAAGTCGCTCACCTCAAGGACGACCTCATGCCCCGTTATGCCAGCATGATTTACAACGGCTACTGGTGGTCCCCCGAGCGCCAGGCGCTGCAGGTGCTCATCGACCACACCCAGCAGGTCGTCAACGGCACGGTTCGTCTCAAGCTGTTCAAGGGCAATGTGATCGTGGTGGGCCGGCAGTCCGCTCAATCCCTCTTTGATGCCAAGATCTCCACCTTCGATGACGACGGTGGCGCCTACAACCAGGCCGATGCAGCTGGCTTCATCAAGCTCAACGCCCTGCGCATGCGCATCGCCGCCACCAAGCGACGTTAAGCAGCCCGAAGACCCACCCGATCAGGAGCCTGACCCATGCCCTCTTTTGACGCCACCCTAGAAGCCGATGCCACCGAGCTGCGCAACGCTGTCGACCAGACCTCCAAAGAGATCGGTACTCGCTTTGACTTCAAGGGCACCAGCGCCAGTGTCGAGCAGAAGGACCGGGAACTCACCTGTATCGCTGATAGCGAGTTTCAACTGAGCCAAGTCAGAGATGTGCTGATTGGTAAGTGTGCCAAGCGAGGGGTAGACGTCCGTTTCCTGAACATGGGCGATATCCAGAAGCTTGGCGGAGACAAGATCAAACAGGTCATCACCGTTCGCCATGGCATTGCCGGCGACGACGCCAAGCGCATCGTTCGTGTGATCAAAGACAGCAAGATGAAGGTTCAGGCCGCCATTCAGGGCGATGCTGTGCGGATCACCGGTGGTAAGCGGGATGACCTGCAGGCCGCCATTGCCCTGCTCAAAAAAGACGTCTCAGACCTGCCTTTGAGTTTTGGGAACTTCCGCGACTAGTCGCCTGCAGTTGGTTGAGGCTAGCGAACCTGTGGCCCGGTGATCCTGGCCCAGGCTGAGTGGTTGTGAATGGACTCAAAGTTTTCGGCCTCAACCACGTACTCGGCCACTCCTGGTAAGCCGGCCACCGTCAGGGCCACGTCCCGGACCAAGTCCTCGACGAACTTGGCGTTCTCGTAAGCGCGCTCGGTCACGTATTTCTCATCGGGTCGCTTGAGCAGACCCCAGAGTTCACAAGAGGCCTGTGACTCGACGGCCTTAATCAACTCCACAAGACTCGGGCAGTTGTGATGGCTGGCATCCGCGAGTGTCACGCTGACCTTAACCTCACTGCGCTGGTTGTGGGCACCGTAATCGGAAATTTCTTTGGAACAGGGGCAGAGGCTCTTGACGGGCACCGCCACCTGCATCACCACCTGAGCCCGACCATTGGTGCTGTGGGCCTGAAAACCAACTCGATAATCCATCAGGCTCTTCACGCCACTCACGGGAGCAGCCTTCTCAATAAAGAAGGGTGCGCTGAGTTCAATGCTTCCCTCGCTCGCCTCCAGCAGACCCACCATCTCCTGGACCAGTGTAGCCATGGAGGCCGGCGTCATCTGACGGCCTTCCTTGTTCATGGTCTCGAGCAGGGCCACAAAACGACTCATATGAGTGCCCTTGCGATCAGCGGCCAGACCAACCGATAGAGAGAACTCAGCGATGGACGGCAATTGAGTCTGGTTTTCTAGGCCAAAGACCACTGGGTAGCGAAGGCCTCGGACACCAACGCGGTCGATGGGCAGGTTTCGAGCGTCGACGGAACCCTGCACATCAGGCATGGCGGCGGAGGCGTGGCGCAGCACGCTGGAAGAATCGTTTGGCTTATTCATGAGGCCAGTGTAAGGGATACGGGGCCTGGTTTACCCGCAGAACCGTCCGACTGCCCTGTGGAGGATGGGGTCTTTGATTGAACCTGGGCAGCATGCCGGCGCACCGACGCCTCAATGCCGGCGGCATCCAAACCTTCAAGGGACAGGAGCTTGGCATGATCGCCTTGGTCGATAAAACGATCGGGCAGGCCCAGGTGCATGATGGGAATCATGGGGATTCGGTCTTCCATGGCGACCAAAGCCTCCGCACAGCCAGAGCCCGCGCCGCCCGCCACCACGTTTTCTTCGATGGTGACCAGCAGATCATGGTGGTTGGCCGCCCAGGCCAGGGTGTCCAAGTCCAGAGGTTTGATAAACCGCATGTTAATGACCGTGGCATTGAGAGCCTCTGCAGCACCCAGAGCTGGTGCCACCATGCTTCCAAAGGCCAACAAGGCCACGCGCAGCCGGTGGGGTCCCTCACCCCCCTGACGCAGCAACTCGGCCTTGCCGACGGGCAGAGGCTCCAGCGACTGGCCCGCCTCGACACCCATGCCAGCGCCCCGGGGGTAACGCACAGCCGAAGGGCCATCGACCACCAGTCCCGTGCTCAGCATGGCACGGCACTCCGGCTCATCCTTGGGAGCCATGATGACCATGTTGGGAATGCAACGCAGATAAGACAAATCGTAGGCACCCGCATGGGTGGCACCGTCGGCCCCAACGAGCCCCGCGCGGTCGATGGCAAACAAGACCGGCAGGTTCTGCAGAGCCACGTCGTGAATCAGCTGGTCATAGCCACGCTGCAAGAACGTGGAATAAATGGCCACGACAGGGCGCAGGCCCTCGCAGGCCATGCCCGCGGCCACGGTGACGGCGTGCTGCTCGGCAATGGCCACGTCGTGATACCGATCGGGAAAGCGCTCCGAGAACTCGACCATGCCAGAGCCCTCGCGCATGGCCGGCGTGACCGCCACCACACGCTCGTCGGCGGCTGCCGCGTCACAAAGCCAGTCACCGAAGATCTTGGAGTAGGTCGGCTTGGGCGCCTTGGCAGGTGAGACCAGGCCAACCGCCGGGTCAAACTTGCCGGGGCCGTGATAGGCGATCGGATCCTCTTCGGCCTTGTCGTAGCCCTGACCTTTTTTGGTGACCACGTGCAAGAACTGTGGCCCCTTGAGCTCACGTAAATTCTGCAGAGCGGGAACCAGGGCGTCGAGGTCATGGCCGTCGATGGGGCCAAAGTAGTGAAAGCCGAACTCTTCAAAGAGCGTGCCAGGACCCACCAGGCCCTTGGCGCCTCCCTCGAGGCGACGGGCGATCTCCAGGACCGGCGGTACCACGCCCAAGACCTGCTTACCGAGTTCGCGAGCAGCCGAGTAAAACCGACCAGTCATCAACCGGGCCAGATAGTTGCTCATGGCCCCGACCGGCGGCGAGATGCTCATCTCGTTGTCATTCAGGATCACCAGCAGGTCGATGTCCTTGTGAATACCAGCATTATTCAGTGCCTCATAAGCCATGCCCGCACTAATCGCGCCATCGCCAATCACGGCCAGGTGACGACGCCGGTGTGGCCCTTGGTGCTCACCCTTCTGGCGAGTCGCCAGGGCCATGCCCAGGGCGGCTGAGATCGAGGTCGAGGAGTGGGCGGTACCGAAATGGTCGTATTCACTCTCGGATCGCTTGGGAAAGCCAGACAGTCCCTCGAACTGACGCAGGGTGTGCATCTGATCACGGCGTCCGGTCAGAATCTTGTGTGGATAGCTCTGGTGACCCACATCCCAGACCAGCCGATCAAACGGCGTCTGAAAAACATGATGAATCGCAATGGAGAGCTCGACGGTGCCCAGATTGGAGGACAGGTGCCCTCCGGTGCTCGCCACCGACTGCAGCAGGAAGCCCCGCAGCTCGTCGGCGAGTTCTTTGAGTTGCCGGCGGCTCAGGCAACGCAAGTCGGCGGGGGATTGAATGTCTTGAAGTAAGGCCATGGCTTGAAGATGAACTAGTATGCGCGGTGCGTCAATGCCTTGGCGAGCCCGCGCAGGGCGTCCGCCGAGGGTCCGTAACAGGAAAGTGGTGCCAAGGCTTGTGCCAACAACTGGTTGGCATATTCGCTGGCACGGTCATGGCCCATCAGGCTCACAAAGGTGGGCTTGCCCTGGGCCTGGTCTTTGCCTGCCGTCTTGCCCAGGGTCTGGGTGTCGGCACTGGCATCCAGCAGGTCATCAACCACCTGAAAGGCCAGCCCCAGATTCTGGGCATAGGCCACCAGGCGACCGAGCAGTTCAGGGGACGGACTGGTCTCCCGGCCCATGAGGCCACCCATCTCGACGGAGGCCACAATCAAGGCGCCAGTCTTGAGCCGATGCATGGCCTCAAGCTCGTGCTGAGCAGGGGTCTGGCCAACGGCAGCAATGTCGACGGCCTGTCCGCCCGCCATACCAAGGGCTCCAGTCGCCTGGGCCAGGGACCGAATCAGGCGAAGCTGACGATCTGCAGGGCCAGGGCTCACCGCCAGGCACTCAAAGGCCAGGGTCTGCAGGGCATCTCCCACCAATAGGGCCGTCGGTTCATCGTAAGCAACGTGGACAGTGGGTTGGCCGCGCCGAAGGTCGTCGTCATCCATGCAGGGCATGTCGTCGTGCACCAATGAAAAGGCATGGACAAATTCGACCGCGCAGGCCGCATCCAAGACTTCATCCTGCAGAGGGTCGGCACCGCTCAGTTGAGCAGCGGACAACAGCAACAATGCTCTAGCCCGCTTTCCCCCGTTTAAGACACCATGGCGCATGGCCTGCAGAAGGCGAGCCAGCGCAGCCTGCGCAACCGGGGCGGTTAGCGGGGAAGCCTGACCAGTTCCCGCCAATCGAGCAGCCAGTTGTGTCTGGGCCTGATCAAGGTGCCCAGCCAGTCGACCCTCGATGGCGGACTTCCAGCCGGCAAACGCCTCCAGACCGGAGGTCATGACTGACTGTCCTCGATGGAGGACCGACTAACCTGACTGGTCTGCCCCTGGGCATCGATCACCGCCAGGGTCTCCTCAACGTGAGCGAGCAGGCCCTGTGCATGCCTGAGCAAAGCAACGCCCCGCTCATAACTGGCCAATGAGGCTGCCAGCGCCTGGTCCCCGGACGACAGCCTGGCGGTCTCTTCCTCCAGGGCCGACATGGCCTGCTCGAAGGTCATGGCCTGGATCTCAGCCTGCTCAGCGACCGACAGGCCCTGGGCCGCATCCTTGGATTGGCTTGTTTTTGTCCGCATGGGCACTAGTGTAATTGAGCCTCATCAAGGACCGAACCCCCGCCACGGGTATACTGGAACGCTTTCTTTGGCTAACCGGGGGGATTTCGATGTCGGACGTCGGAACCTTTTCTCGGCTTGCACCGAGCCAGGCTCAACTGCCGGTGCAGGCATATTTCAGCGATGCGCTTCTTGCCCAAGAGCGCACTCAATGCTTCCAGGCAGGCCCTGGCTATGTCGGTCATCGACTCATGGTGCCGGAGCCTGGCCGCTACAGCACCCTGGCCCACGAGGACCACGGGCGCGTACTCGTGCATGGCCCCAATGGCATCGAACTGCTCTCCAATATTTGCCGGCACCGTCAGGCCGTGATGCTAGAGGGACAAGGCCAGACTGAGTCGATTGTCTGTCCCCTTCACCGCTGGACCTATGACCTGTCAGGCCAGCTGATCGGCGCGCCCTACTTCGACCAAGACCCCTGCCGTCATCTGAAACGGCAGCCTCTGGCTGAGTGGAATGGCCTGCTCTTTGAGGGCAAAGCCGATTTGCTTCAGGAGCTCTCCAGCGCCCCGTTCTTTGACAAACTGGACTTTGAGGGCTTTGTTCACGCCAAGACGCAGGTCCATCACTGCGATTACAACTGGAAGAGCTTCATCGAGGTCTACATGGATGATTACCATGTAGTGCCCTTCCACCCTGGCCTGGGTAGCTTCGTGGACTGCGATGCCCTGCGCTGGCATTTTGGCGAGAACTTCAACATCCAGGCGGTGGGCATCACGCCCCTGACCAAGGGAGCGACCCCTGTCTACCAACGCTGGCAACAAGAGGTCCTGCGCATGCACGATGGCCAGCTGCCGGAGTACGGCGCCATCTGGATGACGATCTACCCCAACATCATGGTGGAGTGGTACCCCAAGGTCTTGGTGGTCAGCCACCTGCACCCGCTGTCTCCCCAGAAAACGCTGAACGTGGTGGAGTTCTACTACCCAGAAGAGATCGCCCTCTTTGAGCCCACGTATATGCAGGCCCAGCAGGCGGCCTACAACGAGACGGTGGTCGAGGACGACGAAATTGCCATCCGCATGGACCGTGGCCGGGCAGCGCTCGCCAAGTCTGGTCGCAACGAGACCGGCCCCTACCACTCCCCCATGGAAGACGGCATGCTGCACTTTCATGAATACCTGCGTCGTCAATTGGGCGACCAAGCCTTTACCAACCTGACATGAACCCACTCATTCGCCCTGCTGAACTCATTGCCGAGCCCAGTGACGTGCTGGTGATCGATGTTCGCCATAACCTGACCGATCCCACCTATGGCTTTCGGGCCTACGCCGAGGGCCATCTGCCCAATGCGGCCTTTCTATCCGTGGACGATGACCTGAGCGGGGAGGCAGGCCCCAATAACGGCGGGCGGCATCCCCTGCCCGACCCGCAGACCTTTGCCAAGCGACTCGAAGGCCTCGGCGTCACCGAGGACACCCTGATCGTGGGCTATGACAGCAGCGGCGGGAATTTCGCAGCGCGGCTCTGGTGGCTCGTGCGATCCATCGGCCACCTCAAAGTCGCAGTGCTCGACGGTGGCATTCAGGCCTGGCTTCGTGCTGGCGGTGGCCTGAAGACGACCGACTTCAAGCCCCCACGCAAGGGGCAACTCACCGTTCGGCCAACAGGCTGCCCACGATGGGATCTACCCATGGTCCAGCAATGGGTGGCCTCTGGCTCACACCCAGATATCGCCTGCCTGCTCGATGCTCGGGCGGTGGAACGGTTTGCTGGGGAATCTGAGCCGTTTGACCCCGTGGCGGGTCATATCCCAGGTGCCCTCAATCGGCCCCAGTCCCTCAACCTGGATGTCGACGGCTGTTTCAAACCGGCCTCGGTGCTGCGAGAAGAATTCGATGCCCTGTTGCAGGGTCGTGACCCCATGTCCGTGGTGCACAGCTGCGGCTCCGGGATCAACGCCTGTCATAACCTGCTGGCCATGGAGGCGGCGGGCCTGATTGGCAGTGCGCTGTACCCAGGCTCTTGGAGTGAATGGTGCTCTGACGCCAGCCGCCCAGTGGCGAAAGGACGGCCCAGCTAGGACATCTAGCCTAGAAGCGAGACTGGACGCCTTGGGCCTTGTTGCAGCTGAAGGGACCCGAGCAGACCTAGGCGGGCCTGATCAGGCCTTGGCGGGCAGCGCCAGCTCACCCTGGTCCGCTGGCGCATCGATCTGGCTGTATGGGTAAGCCTGACGCACCCAGTCCAACTGAAGCAAATTGGCCTCAATCCGAGCAATCTGGTGCAGATCGGCAATGTCCACCTTCATGATTCGGGCGTTGAAGACCTGCGGCATGAGCAGGCAGTCAGCCATGCTCGGCGTGTCGCAATGGCAGAAGGCTCCAGTCTGTGACTCAGACAGGTGTTGTTCAAACCGCTCAAGACCCTGACGAACCCAGTGGGCGTACCAGACGGACCGCTGGTCCGATGACAGGCCCAGCGGCTTGCTCAGGTACTGTAGGGTTCGCAGGTTGTTCAGCGGATGAATCTCGCAGGCAATCCATTGAGCAAGTGCACGAACCCTAGCTCGGCCCACTGGGTCTGACGGCAGCAAGGCGGGCTGGGGCCTGGTCTCCTCTAGGTATTCCAAAATCGCCACGGACTGCGTCAGACGCAGGCCATCGATCTCGAGCAGGGGTACCAGACCATCGGGGTTTAAAGCCTGAAACGACGGCTGACGATGCGCCCCCGCTGGTAAATCGACCGGTTCGATCCGAGCCTGAACGCCCTTGTAGGCCAAGCCCAACCGAACCCGATAGGCAGCCGAAGATCGCCAGTAGCTATAGAGGCGAACCGGTGTGGACATGAATCAGGCGACCTTCAATTCGAGCTTGGGCAAGCCAGGCACGCTGGCCTCCAGAACGTCCCCACGGACCACTGGGCCCACGCCCGCTGGCGTACCGGTGTAGATCAGATCACCTGGCAGAACAGTCCAGGATTTAGACAACTCAGCAATGGTCTCGGCCACGGACCAAATCATCTGGTCGAATTGGCCCTGCTGGCGGACTTGACCATTGACCTTCAGGCTAATGCCCTGCTGGAGCAAATCGGGGACCGACTCAACCGGCACCAGGGGAGTGATGGGGGCGGAGGCATCAAAGGCCTTACCGATTTCCCAAGACTTACCCTCTTTCTTCATTTGCGCCTGGCGATCCCGTCTGGTCATGTCCAGGCCCACTGCATAGCCCCAAATCGCAGACTGCGCCTGCGCCACGGACAGGTTGGCCCCGCCGCTGGCCATGGCCACCACCAGCTCAACCTCGTGGTGACAGTCCTCTGTCGCCATCGGGTAAGGCCACTGGGTCTGACCAGCGGTCACCAGGAACAACGATTGGGCGGGCTTCATGAAAAAGAACGGGGGCTCACGTCCGGTGGCGCCCATCTCAACAGCATGGTCTGCATAGTTGCGTCCCACGCAAAAGACTCGGCTCACGGCAAATCGTTTGGTGGCATCCGCCGAGGCGGCCAGAGGCAGTTCAACGGGCTTGACGACGGGCAGTGCTTTCATTTCGAACTCTCCAGAGAAGAACGACGATGGGCTAGAACACTTCAAAGAGATACGAGACGACGGCTGTCGCCACGATTAGAAAGGGGCCGGGGCACCGAATCCCGGTGCCGGCGCATGATTGTCGAACTTGGTGAACTGACCCAGGAAGGTCAGTCGCACCGTGCCAATCGGGCCATTACGCTGCTTTCCAATGATGATCTCAGCCACGCCCTTGTCCGGCGAATCAGGGCGGTAGACCTCATCACGGTAGATGAACAAGATGACATCGGCATCTTGCTCGATGGCGCCCGACTCGCGCAGATCCGACATCACCGGTCGCTTGTCGGTGCGCTGCTCAACGGTTCGATTGAGCTGCGAGAGGGCAATGACTGGACACTTGAGCTCTTTGGCCAGACCTTTGAGTGACCGGGTGATTTCAGAGATCTCGGTGGTGCGGTTTTCACCACCACCTGTGCCACTCATCAGCTGGATGTAGTCCACGATGATCAGCCCGAGCCCACCAGACTGTCGCGCCAGACGTCGGGCCCTCGAACGCAACTCTAGAGGGTTAAGGCCGGGGGTCTCGTCAATGTGAACCTGGGCCCCATTCATGCGACTAACGCAGTGGGTCAGACGATCCCAATCGTCTTCTTGCAAGCGGCCCGTGCGCAGCCGCTGGGCATCGATACGGCCCACTGAACACAACATGCGCAGAGCCAGCTGTTCGGCCCCCATCTCCATGCTGAACACCGCAATTGGCAAGCCTTGGTCAATGGCCACATGCTCACCAATGTTCAGGGCGAAAGAGGTCTTGCCCATGCTTGGCCGACCGGCCACGATGATCAGGTCACCGGCGTGCATGCCGGCCGTCTTCTGGTCCAGGTCTAAAAAGCCACAGGGAATACCAGTGACATCCGATGGATTCGGATTGTTGGCCAACTCGTCGATGCGCTTGACCACCGACTTCACGATCTCGTCAAAGGGCAACAAGTTGCCGGAGCCCCTGGCGCCCTCCTCACCGATCTTAAAGATGCGGGTCTCGGCCTCATCCAAAATCTGGCGAGTCTCCCGACCCTCAGGGTTCAGTGCAGTGGTGGCGATCTCGTCGCTGACCGAGACCAATTGACGCAAGATCGCCCGGTCTCGGACGATCTCAGCATATCGGCGGATATTGGCCGCGGAGGGGGTCTCCTGTGCCAGGCTGTTCAGGTAGGCTAGGCCACCCACTTCGTCGGCCCGCCCCAGAGACTGAAGGGTCTCGAAGGCGGTGACCACATCGGCTGGTCGGGACTGCTCAATCAGCCGGCTGATGGCCTCAAAAATAAGACGGTGTTCGGCCCGATAGAAATCCCCGGCCCGAACCAGATCGCCGATGCGATCGAAGGCCTGATTGTCGATGAGCAAACCGCCCAAGACTGCCGCCTCTGCCTCGACAGAGTGGGGCGGCAGCCGAAGGGCTAGGGTCTGCTCATCCATTCATTAAGCCGTCTCGCCAATCACTCGGACGGTGATGCTGACCACCACATCGGTATGGGGTGCGACTTCTAGGCTGTGATCACCAATCATCTTGAGCGGACCATCTGGCATGCGAACGTGAGCCTTGGCCAGCTTCATCCCGCGAGCAGCCAGTGCCTCGGCTACGTCAAAGTTGGTGACCGATCCAAACAGACGACCGTCCACGCCAGCCTTCTGGCGAATCTCGACCGTCAACCCATTGAGCTGGGCGCCCAGGGCTTGGGCATCGGCCAGTTTCTGGGCTGCGATTTTCTCAAGCTCAGCGCGACGGGCTTCGAAATCTGCGATCGCGTCCTTGGTGGCGCGACGAGCCACACCCTGAGGAATCAGGAAATTACGGGCATAGCCGTCTTTCACACGAACCACCTCACCGAGCTGACCCAGATTGGCAACTTTTTCCAAAAGAATAACTTGCATGATGACCTCGGTATTTAGTGGTTATCGGTAAAGGCCAACAGGGCCAAGAAGCGAGCACGCTTGATGGCCGTGGTCAGCTGGCGCTGGTATTTGGCGCTGGTGCCAGTGATCCGAGCGGGGATGATCTTGCCGGTCTCGGTCACGTAGTCGCGCAGGGTGTCGATGTCTTTGTAATCGATCTGATCAATGCCCTCGGCGGTGAACTTGCAGACGCGCTTGCGCTTGAACAAAGCGGATTGGGCATTACGCTTGGGGCGTTTCTTGTCAAAGGGTTTCTTGGCAAAGGCCATTTAAATTCTCCAGTTCGAAATCGGTGATGTGAAAGATGAGCGCGCCGGATGAAGTGGTCTGTTGGTGGGCATCGGGCTGGGCTGCTCGCCGTGGGGCTAAGAACCCCTGACACGTCAGCAAATGCCCCAGGGGCACTGTGCTCAGACGGTTAACGATGTCACCCACTGCTTTCGCTTGGGTCACAAAGGCCAGTCTTCGCTGCCCACCCGCATGTTCCAGTTCAGACTGATGTCTGAGGGTGCATTCCATGACCGATTGACCGGTCGGACTCACCCGCATGGCACTGCGGTCCACCAGGCTTGCCATCAGAACCACGTGATTCTGAAAGCCCGCCTTCTTCATCTTGGGTCGGTCTCCGTCCTCCGTGATTAGGCAGCGGCCGGTACGGCGTCGCTGGCAACCTTGCGGGCCTCTTCACGCTGAATAACTTTCAGCATGGGCGAGGGACCAGTCTGGGCCTTGGTCATCTTGACGACCAGGTGGCGCAGAACCGCATCGTTGAAGCGGAAGGCATGCTCAAGCTCGTCGAGCTCAGCCTGGCCGCACTCGATGTTCATCAGAACATAGTGAGCCTTGGCGATTTTCTCGATGGGGTAAGCCAGTTGACGACGGCCCCAGTCTTCCAGACGGTGGACCTTGCCACCCTGGGCCGTGACCGTGGCGGTGTACTTTTCGATCATGGCCGGGACCTGTTCACTCTGGTCCGGATGAACGACAAAAACGACTTCGTAGTGACGCATATGCGTAACGCCTTTCTTCCTATGGTTAAAGCCACCCGGGTGGGGGTCAGAAGGTGCCTGACCCCTCAAAAAGGAACCGGTGCAGCAGGACTCAAGAGTATAGCAATGGCTGGCCTAGATCGCCACCGGGGTCTTCAGAGGCTGGCCCTGGACGTGGGCCAACAGGTTTTCCGCCGCCAGCATGACCATCCGGCCACGGGTCGCCCGGGATGAACTGGCGATGTGGGGGGTCAACACCACGTTATCCAACTTGAGGAAGCCCGGGTTCAGGGCCGGCTCATTCTCAAAGACGTCGAGTCCGGCGGCTCGGATCTGTTTTTGCTGCAGCGCCAGCAGCAGGTCGGCGTCGTTCACCACCCCCCCGCGGGCAATGTTAACCAGGGTGGCCGTGGGCTTCATCTGGGCCAAGTCGGCAGCCGTGACCAGGTGGTGAGTGGCCGGCGAGTACGGCACCACGATCATCAGATGATCAGACTGTGACAACAGCTGGGCCTTGTCCACATACTGTGCGCCGTATTCCTGCTGAGCCTTGGACCGGTTGTGATAAATCACCTTCATGTTGAAACCGCCAGCCCGCCTAGCAATCGCCCCACCAATGCGGCCCATGCCCAGAATGCCCAGGGTCGTGCTGTGCAGGTCAACGCCTGTGAACTGATCAAAAGCCCAGCCCTTCCACTGACCATTTCGCACGTAGCGCTCGGACTCACTGATCCGACGGGCGGTGGCCATCAGCAAGGCCCAGCCAAAGTCCGCGGTGGTCTCGGTGAGGACATCCGGCGTGTTGCTCAGGCCGATGCCTCTGGCCTTGCAGGCCTGGACATCGATGTTGTTATAGCCAACCGCACCCGTGGCAATCATCTTCAGGCGCGGGGCTGCCGCAATGACATCCGCATCGATCTTGTCTGCGACGGTGCAAAACAGGTAATCCGCCTGGGCCACGGCCGCCATCAACCCTTCTTTGGTCGTGGGGGTGTCATTGGCCTGGTTATCGGTGATCTCAAAGTGGGGACTCAGGGCCTCGATGGCCTCCGGGTAGACGCGTCTGGTAATGAGTAGCTTTGGCTTGGCCATGGTTAGTCGTTCTCCAAAAGAATGATGTGAACCCGGTAGGGGCCATGAGCCCCCAGCACCAGGGTCTGTTCAATATCAGCAGTCCGCGAAGGACCCGAGATAAAGTTCAAGGCTCGAGGTGGCTGACCCCGCTCAGCCCGCAGCAAGGCAAAGACCTCTTCCATGTGGCTGACCAGGCGTGAGGCCGGGACGACCGCGATGTGGGTCTCTGGCAGGAGGGTCATGGCGGCTGGGGTCTCGGGACCCGAGGTCATGGCCAGTGTCCCTGTCTCGGCAATCGCGGCAAAACAGCCCGTGATGCCCACCAAGTCGGGCTGCGGTTCATCGCGAACCGGGGCTCGATGCTCTACCTGGAGGCCAGCAGCCGCCCAGTCCAAATCCGAGAAGGCTGGCCAGGCAATGGCTCGACGCTCGAGCCCATTGAAATCCAGGTATTGACGGACCGCCTGAGGCAGTTCCTTTCGGTGGGCAAGGCGCTCGGTTGTGGCAGACAGCTTGGCCGACTGCTGCTCGAATCGACCCAGTCGCTCAGCCGGGTCGACAGCGGGTAAAGGACCAGACGGATGTCGGTCGAGGTAGGCCTGGGCTGCCTGGCGCTGGTCGTCAGACGCGGGGCCTTGTCGGCCCATGGCCTCTCGAATGCGGGAGAGGATTCGTTCTTTTGCGGCACCATTGGCCATGTTTGTCGCTCGTCAAAAAGGGGCGTTTATGGCCCCAACAATCAAATGGCTGGCTGGGCATCGGGTGATGGCCAGGGTCAAACAGCGTTACCATTTCGTTTTAAGTGTAACCAGGGCCCAGAGCCTTGGGTATTCGGATATCACCCAATCATGACCCACGTCGTTACCGAATCCTGTATCAAGTGTCGCTACACCGACTGTGTAGACGTATGCCCCGTGGACTGCTTCCGCAAGGGCCCCAACTTTCTGGTCATTGACCCGGATGAGTGCATTGACTGTGCCGTCTGCATCCCCGAGTGCCCAGTCAACGCCATCTATGCCGAAGAGGACGTGCCCGAGGATCAGCGGGAATTTATTGCCCTGAACGTCGAACTGGCCAAGACCTGGCCCAGTATCACCCGCCTCGAGCCCCATCCGGCGGATGCCGATGACTGGGCGTCCGTCAAAGAGAAGAAACACCTGCTCGAACGCTAAGTGAGCACCTCGAACGACAAGGTTGCGAGCGTCCGCATCACGTCGATCTCGAGCTGGACAGACCACCTCTTTTCCTTCAAGACCGAGCGGCCGTCTGGCTTTAAGTTCACGGCTGGTCAATTCGCCCGGCTCGGTCTACCCATCCAGCCAGGGTCGTCTGAACTGGTCTGGCGGGCATACTCGATCGCCTCCGGCCCCTACGACGAAGAGCTGGAGTACTACTCGATTGTGGTGCCCAATGGGGCCTTCACCAGCCAGCTCAGCAGCCTGAAGGTCGGCGATGAGCTGCTCATGGAACGGCAGAACCACGGCTTTTTAACCATCGATCGGTTTGCCCTGACCGGGGACCTGTGGATGCTGGCCTCCGGCACCGGCTTGGCCCCTTTCTTGTCCATCTTGCAGGACCCTCAGGCGTGGGAGGCCTTTGATCGCCTGATTCTGGTGCACAGCGTTCGGGCCCAGAACGAATTGGCCTATAAGGACTGGATTCAGGCCCTGCCCAGTCACCCCATTTTTGGCGACTGGGCGACCGAGAAGCTGATTTACCAGCCCATCGTGACCCGAGAGGCCACCGCCTACCCGTCCGCCCGAATTCCCAGCCTCATTGATTCGGGCGATTTGGCCCGCCTGATCGGCAGGCCCCTGACCCCAGAGGCCGCCAAATGCATGCTCTGTGGAAACCCAGAGATGGTCAGCGAAACCAGAAATGCCCTTAAAAAACATGGGTTTGTGTCCGCCAGAAGTTCTCGTCCAGGACAAATCGCAACGGAAAATTACTGGTAAGACCAGGGGACTTCTTGTTACCCTGCACCATCTGCCGTTCTGAGAGGTTGCCGTGCTCTATCAACTCCATGAAATGCGTCGGGCGTTCATGCACCCGGTGTCGGCCTGGGCCAATTCCGCGTCCCAGCTCTACACCAACCCCTACTCGCCCCTGTCGTATTCGCCCATGGCCCGCCGCATCGCTGCAGCCCTGGACCTGACGCATCGGCTCGGCAAAGACTACGAAAAGCCCCCATGGCGCATTCACGCTGTCGAGACCCCCGGTGCAGGCACTGCGGTGGTGGAGCCAGAGATCGCCCTCGACAAGCCGTTTTGCAAGCTGCTGCACTTCCGAAAACGCTACCGGGTCAAGAGCACGGACCCCGGCCCTAAGGTTTTGATTGTTGCGCCCTTATCGGGCCACCATGCCACCTTGCTACGCGACACCGTGCGGACCATGCTGGCCGAGCACGATGTCTACGTGACCGACTGGGTAGACGCCAGAATGGTGCCCCTGACGGACGGCGACTTCGGGCTAGACGACTATGTCCATTACGTCCAGGACTTCATTCGGTTCCTGAGTCCCAACCTGCACCTGATCTCGGTCTGCCAGCCCACCGTGCCGGTTCTGGCCGCGGTCTCGCTAATGGCCAGCAACCAAGACGCTGCCAAGCCGCTGACCATGACCATGATGGGTGGGCCAATTGACACGCGGGTTGGCGTGACCCAAGTCAACGATCTGGCCAAGTCACATAACATGCAATGGTTCGAGCGCAATGTCATTCACACGGTGCCCCAGCGCTACCCGGGCTACCTGCGCAAGGTCTATCCAGGCTTTCTGCAGTACGCAGGCTTTGTGTCGATGAACCCTGGTCGCCATGCCAACTCGCATTGGGATTACTTTGAACACCTGGTGCAGGGGGATGAGCAGAGCGCTGAGGCCCACCGAGAGTTCTACGACGAATACAACGCCGTGCTGGACCTACCGGCAGAGTTCTACCTGGACACGATTCGCGTGGTCTTCCAGGATCACCAGCTGCCCGAAGGCCGTTGGCAGGTGGGTGGCCAGCTGGTGCGCCCCCAAGACATCACCGAGACCGCCCTCATGACGGTCGAAGGTGAGTTTGATGACATCTCTGGCGTTGGCCAGACGGCAGCGGCCCACGACCTGTGCAGCAGCATTCCCAAGTCGGCCAAGTCGCACTATCTGGTCAAGGGCGCTGGTCACTATGGCATCTTCAGTGGCAAGCGTTGGCGCAATATTGTCGCGCCTCAGATCGCGGCCTTTATTGCCAAGCATGGTGACCACAAGCCGCCCGCCGCCAAGACGAACGCCAAGGCGGTCACCGAGCCCGCGACCTCGTCCTCGGCCCGCTCGGCCAAAACCCGAAAGGCCGCCTGAGGGGCTGCCCCCGGCCGGCCCCTCTGACAACAAGGTTCTCGGATGTCGGTCGGTTCGGACTCGGCCCTGATCAATGCCATCGATGCGGTCCTGCCCCAGACGCAGTGCACCCGCTGCGGCTACCCCGCCTGTCGTCCCTACGCACAGGCCATCGTCACAGAACAAGCCCCCATCAATCGATGCCCGCCCGGCGGTGATGCGGGCATTGCCACACTGGCCCAGCTCACCGGCCAACCCACCCTGCCACTGGATGCGAGCTGCGGCGAGCACCAGCCGCCCCAGCTGGCGGTCATTGACCCCAGCCGATGCATTGGCTGCACCCTGTGCATCGCGGCCTGCCCGGTCGATGCCATTGTGGGAGGCTTCAAGAAGATGCATCGAGTGATTGCACCGGACTGCACCGGCTGTGAACTCTGCGTTGCACCCTGCCCGGTCGACTGCATCAGCCTGATGCCTCACCCACAAATAGACCAGTGGAAATCCGAACAGGCCGATCACGCCAGAAGTCTCTTTGACGCCAGACAGCAGCGCCTTCAGACCAAGGCCGACGCCCGCGAGGCCAGGCGCCAAGACAAGCGTCGGGCACTGCTGGCAGCGGCCCGCCAAAAAGCCAAAGCCATGCAAGGAGCGACCCAGTGAATGCCGAGAAACGGCTCGCGATCTATGAGCGTCTGGCGGCGGCCAACCCGAATCCAACGACCGAGCTCGAGTTCAGCAGCTCATTTGAGCTGCTCATCGCCGTGATGCTCTCGGCGCAGGCCACCGATGTATCGGTGAACCAAGGCACGCGAAAACTCTTTCCAAAGGCCAACACGCCAAAGGCCCTGCTCAAGCTTGGTGTGGACGGACTGATTCCGTTTATTCGACACATTGGGCTGTATCAGACCAAGGCCAAGCATGTGATTCAAACCTGCCAGATCCTGATCGACCAGCACAAAGGCCAAGTCCCCGACGACCGAGAGGCCCTGCAGGCTCTTCCGGGCGTTGGTCGCAAGACGGCCAACGTCGTCTTGAACACCGCCTTTGGCCACGAAACTTTCGCCGTGGACACCCATATTTTTAGGGTCTGCAACCGCACCAAGCTGGCGGCTGGCAAGACCGTTCTGGCTGTCGAAAAAAAGCTGGAGAAGACCGTGCCGGCCGGCTACCGAGTCAATGCCCATCACTGGCTCATCCTGCATGGGCGATACACCTGCAAGGCTCGTCAGCCTCTGTGCAAAAGGTGCATCATGGAAGATCTCTGCGAATACAAAGACAAGAGCAGCGATGTTTTTTAACCCCAGCCGAGACCAAGTCCGAGCCTTTTTCTGCGAGACCTGGGCCAAGATGCGAGCCCATGAGCCGCTGGTCGGCCTGCAGTTGACCGCTGCCGAGTGGATTGCCGAGCATCCCGAATACCACGCCCTTCTGGAGGATCCCCAGACGGCCCTCAGCCAGGACTTCAGCGTCGAGAATGGTCAGATGAACCCCTTCTTACACCTGTCCATGCACCTGAGCCTGGCCGAACAGCACAGCATCGACCAGCCGCCAGGGGTCAAATCCGCCCTGGACCAATTGACCCATCAGACCGGCAGCCTGCACGAGGCCATGCACCTGGCCATGGACTGCCTGGGTGAGATGCTCTGGACGGCCCAGCGCAATCAGACCAACCCCGATCCACTCGAGTACCTGCAATGTCTGCAACGAAAAGGCCACTGACCAACGCCCACCGGGTCGACCTCACCAGTCTGCGGATTCTGCTGGCGGTCGCCCAGACCGGCTCAATCACCCAGGCGGCCGAGCAGTGCCACCTGGCGCTGGGTGCCGCCTCGACCCGCATGAAAGAGTTGGAGCAACGTCTGGGCGTGGAGTTGTTGGAGCGGCACGCCCGTGGGGTGCGTCTGACCGAAGCGGGTCAACTGGTCCTAGACCGAGCCCGGGCCATCGAACGCGAACTGGGGCGGCTGCAGGTCGAGTTGGAGGACCACCAGCAGGGGGTCACCGGTCACATCCGAGTCATTGCCAATGTCAGCTCGATCGCGACGGTGCTACCCAACGACCTGACGGCATTTCTGCAGTCTCATCCCGGCATTCGCATCGATCTGTCGGAGTACACCAGCCGGGAGATTCAGCGCATGCTGGCCGATGGCCAGGCCGACATTGGCGTGCTGGCGGGTCCTGTCACCCGCGAGGACCTGGAGTCGGCGCCCTATTACAAGGACCGGCTGGTGATCATGCTGCCGCGAGACGCGATCCCAGCCCATCAGAAAAAGATGACCATTGACCAACTCCTGAGCCAGGACCTGATCCTCTCCCAAGAGGGAGGCTCCATCTCAGAATGGCTGGCCGATCTGGCCAGGCTCAAGGGTCAACTGCTGCACGTGAGGGTCCGAGCCAAAGGCTTCGATGCCCTGTCCCAGCTGGTCGCTGCCGGCCTTGGGGTAACGGTCTTGCCCGAGATCGTGGCCAAGCGGTTTGCCAAGCTATTGGACCTGCGCATCCTGGGCCTGGAAGGCATCCAGGACCAGCGTCTGATTGCCGTCTGTCGACGGCTGGGTGCCAGCGCCCAGCCCGCCGCGCAGGACCTGTTTGCCCACCTGGCCGGCCGACTGAACGGCTAGCCAAAAGCCTTCGTATTCCACGAAGGCTCATCCCCCGATTCGGAATTCCCGGCCTAGGCCGAGCGGCGTAGAGTCAGGGCATTCGTCGAAAGGAAACCCATGTCTGATCGCAAGCTGACCGCCGGCCAAAAGTTCCGCGCCGCCCTGGTCGAAGAATCCCCCCTTCAAATCATTGGCGCCATCAACGCCAACCATGCCCTGCTGGCCAAACGCGCTGGCTACCGGGCCATCTACCTGTCGGGTGGCGGTGTGGCTGCGGGTTCCCTAGGCCTGCCCGACCTGGGCATCTCTGGTCTAGACGACGTGCTGACCGATGTCCGCCGCATCACCGATGTCTGCGACCTGCCCCTGCTGGTGGACGTCGACACCGGCTTTGGCTCCTCAGCCTTCAACATCGCCCGCACCACCAAGAGCATGATCAAGTTTGGCGCGGCCGCCATGCACATCGAGGACCAAGTCGGTGCCAAGCGCTGTGGCCACCGTCCAGGCAAGGCCATCGTCACCACCGAAGAAATGGTCGACCGCGTCAAGGCCGCCGTCGATGCCCGCACCGATGACAGCTTTGTGATCATGGCCCGTACCGATGCACTCGCCGTCGAGGGCCTGCAGGCGGCCATTGACCGAGCCTGCGCCTGCGTCGAGGCCGGTGCCGATGCCATCTTCCCGGAGGCCATGACCGAGCTGGGCATGTACAAACAGTTCGCCGATGCGGTCAAGGTGCCCATCCTGGCCAACATCACGGAGTTTGGTTCCACCCCACTCTTCACCGTCGACGAGTTGCGCGCCCAACAGGTCGCCATGATTCTCTACCCACTGTCGGCCTTCCGGGCCATGAACAAGGCAGCCCAGGCGGTCTACGAAGCTGTGCGCAAGGACGGCACTCAGAAGAATGTTCTGGACCTGATGCAGACCCGCCAAGAGCTCTACGATGCCATCGGCTACTGGGACTTCGAAAACAAACTCGACGCCCTGTTCAACAAAAAATCCTAAGTCTTCGAAAACCAGAAAGGACCCTCTCGGATGTCTCAAGAAGCAGCGACCACCGCACCCAAGCCCAAGAAGTCAGTTGCCCTGTCGGGTGTGACCGCCGGCAACACAGCCCTGTGCACCGTTGGACGAACGGGCAATGACCTGGCCTACCGTGGCTTTGACATTCTGGACCTGGCCTCTGCCTGCGAATTCGAAGAAGTCGCGCACCTGCTGGTCCACGGCAAGCTGCCCAACGCCGCCGAACTGGCCGGCTACAAGAAAAAACTCAAGGCCCTGCGTGGCCTACCCGCTGCCGTGATGAGCGCCCTGGAGGCCCTGCCCGCCTCGGCCCATCCCATGGATGTGATGCGCACCGGCGTCTCGGCCCTGGGCTGCACCCTGCCCGAGAAAGACGATCACAACGTGCCCGGTGCCCGTGACATCGCCGACCGCCTGATGGCCTCGCTGGGCAGCATGCTGCTCTACTGGTACCACTACAGCCACAACGGCCGCATGATCGACGTCGAAACCGACGACGACAGCATTGGTGGGCACTTCCTGCACCTGCTGCATGGTCAGGCGCCCAGCGCCGAGTGGGTCAAGGCGATGCACGTCTCGCTCAACCTGTATGCCGAGCACGAGTTCAATGCCTCGACCTTTACCGCACGCGTGATCGCCGGCACCGGTTCCGACATGCACTCGGCCATCGCCGGTGCGATTGGTGCCCTGCGCGGCCCCAAGCATGGCGGCGCCAACGAAGTCGCCTTTGAGGTCCAAAAGCGTTACGACACCCCCGATGAGGCCGAGGCCGACATTCGTCGCCGTGTCGAGAACAAAGAGGTGGTCATTGGCTTTGGTCACCCGGTCTACACGGTCAGCGACCCCCGCAACAAGGTCATCAAAGAAGTCGCCCGCGACCTGTCCAAGCAGGCCAATGACATGAAGATGTTCAGCATTGCCGAGCGTCTGGAGTCGGTCATGTGGGATGTCAAAAAGATGTTCCCTAACCTCGATTGGTTCAGCGCAGTCAGCTACCACATGATGGGTGTGCCCACCGCCATGTTCACGCCGATCTTTGTGATCTCGCGCACCTCTGGCTGGGCAGCCCATGTCATTGAGCAGCGTATCGACGGCAAGATCATTCGCCCCAGCGCCAACTACACCGGCCCTGAAGACCAGGCCTTTGTCCCCATCCACAAGCGTCCCTAATCACCATGAACCACCAGTACCGTTCATCGCTCCCGGGCCAGGCCATTGACTTCTTTGATGCCCGTGCAGCCGTCGAGGCCATTGCCCCCGGCAGCTACGATGGCCTGCCCTACACCTCCAAGGTACTCGCCGAGAACCTGGTCCGCCGCTGCGAACCCAGCGCCCTGACCGACTCTCTCAAACAGCTCATTGAGCGCAAGCGGGATCTGGACTTCCCTTGGTTTCCGGCCCGTGTGGTCTGTCACGACATCCTGGGTCAGACGGCCCTGGTGGACTTGGCCGGCCTGCGCGACGCGATTGCCGACAAGGGTGGCGACCCCGCCCAGGTGAACCCGGTGGTGCCCACCCAGCTGGTGGTGGACCACTCACTGGCCGTTGAGTGTGGTGGTTTCGATCCCGATGCCTTCGAGAAAAATCGTGCCATCGAAGAGCGTCGCAACGAGGACCGCTTTCACTTCATCAACTGGACCAAGCAGGCCTTTCAAAACGTCGACGTCATCCCGCCGGGCAACGGCATCCTGCACCAGATCAACCTGGAGCGCATGTCACCGGTCATTCAGGTCCGTGATGGTGTGGCCTTTCCCGACACGCTGGTGGGCACCGACAGCCACACCCCCATGGTCGATGCCCTGGGTGTGATCGCCATTGGTGTGGGTGGCCTTGAGGCTGAGAGCGTCATGCTGGGTCGTGCCTCTTATATGCGGCTGCCCGACATCATCGGCGTAGAACTCACCGGCAAGCCGGTGGCTGGCATCAGCGCCACCGACATCGTGCTGGCCCTGACCGAGTTCCTACGCAAATCCAAGGTGGTCTCGACGTACTTGGAGTTCTATGGTCCCGGCGTCAAGTCACTAACCCTGGGCGACCGCGCCACCATCGCCAATATGGCACCGGAGTTCGGTGCGACTGCGGCCATGTTCTACATCGACGAACAGACCATCTCTTATCTGCGGCTCACCGGCCGCGAGGAGCAGCAGATCGCCCTGGTCGAGGCCTATGCCAAGCAGACTGGCTTGTGGGCCGACGGCATGACCAAGGCGCAGTACGAGCGTGTGCTGCAGTTCGACCTGGGCACCGTGGTTCGCAACATCGCTGGCCCATCAAATCCCCACAAGCGCGTGGCCACCACCGATCTGGCGGCTGCCGGCATTGCGGGCGCCTACACCGAGCAGCCTGGGCAGATGCCTGACGGCGCGGTCATCATCGCGGCCATTACCAGCTGCACCAACACCAACAACCCCCGCAACATGATTGCGGCCGGTCTGCTGGCCAAAAAGGCCAATGCCCTGGGCCTCGGTCGCAAGCCCTGGGTCAAGAGCTCACTCGCACCAGGCTCCAAGGCCGTGGCGTTATACCTGGAAGAAGCCGGCCTCATGCCCGAGCTCGAGAAACTGGGCTTTGGCGTCGTGGCCTTTGCCTGCACCACCTGCAATGGGATGAGTGGCGCGCTCGATCCCAAGATCCAGCAAGAGATCATTGACCGCGACCTGTACGCGACCGCCGTGTTGTCGGGCAACCGCAACTTCGATGGCCGTATCCACCCTTATGCCAAGCAGGCCTTCCTGGCCTCACCGGCCTTGGTCATTGCCTATGCCCTGGCTGGCTCGGTGCGCTTTGACATTGAGAAAGACAGCTTTGGCACCGATGCCAAGGGCAAGCCCATTCGCCTGGCCGACCTCTGGCCCAGCGATGCCGAGATCGATGCCGTGGTGGCTGCCAGCGTCAAGCCAGAGCAATTCCGCAAGGTCTATGACCCCATGTTCGCGGTTCGGGTCGAGACCAACACCGACAAGATCAGCCCGCTTTACAACTGGCGAGCCCAGAGCACCTACATTCGTCGACCACCCTACTGGGAGGGTGCGCTGGCTGGTGAGCGAACGCTCAAGGCCATGCGGCCCCTGGCCGTATTGGGTGACAACATCACCACGGACCACCTCTCACCCAGCAATGCCATCCTGTTGGACAGCGCAGCCGGAGAGTACCTGGCCAAGATGGGCCTGCCCGAAGAAGACTTCAACTCCTATGCCACGCACCGCGGTGATCACCTGACAGCCCAGCGGGCCACCTTTGCCAACCCCAAGCTCATCAACGAGATGGCGGTCGTCGATGGTCAGGTCCAGCAAGGCTCACTGGCCCGTGTGGAGCCCGAGGGCAAGGTCATGCGCATGTGGGAGGCCATCGAGACCTATATGTCCCGCAAGCAGCCACTCATCATCATCGCCGGGGCCGACTATGGCCAGGGCTCCTCACGAGACTGGGCTGCCAAAGGTGTCCGCCTGGCCGGCGTCGAGGCCATTGTGGCCGAGGGCTTTGAGCGTATTCACCGCACCAACCTGGTCGGCATGGGTGTGCTGCCCCTGGAGTTTCTGCCAGGCACCACCCGCAAAACGCTTGGCATCGATGGCACCGAGACCTTCGATGTCACCGGCTCTCGAACACCCCGTGCACAGCTGACCCTGGTCATTCATCGCAAGGATGGCAGTCAGGTTCAAGTGCCCGTGCTCTGCCGACTCGACACCGCAGAAGAGGTCTCTATTTACGAGGCTGGCGGCGTGCTGCAGCGTTTTGCCCAAGACTTCCTGGAATCCAAGGCCGCCTAAGGAGTCCACACCCATGAGGAACCAACGCCCATGAGCAAACCGCAGATTCGCGTTCCGGCCACCTACATGCGAGGTGGCACCAGCAAGGGCGTCTTCTTCCGGCTGCAAGACCTGCCGGCAGCCGCCCAGCAGCCAGGTCCTGTTCGTGATGCCCTCCTGATGCGGGTGATTGGCAGCCCAGACCCCTATGGCAAACAGATCGATGGCATGGGCAACGGCAGCTCCAGCACCAGCAAGTCCGTCATCCTGTCCAAGAGCAGCCAGCCCGACCACGACGTGGATTACCTGTTTGGTCAGGTCAGCATCGACAAGCCTTTTGTGGACTGGAGTGGCAACTGCGGCAACCTGAGTGCAGCGGTCGGTCCCTTTGCAGTGGCCAATGGCTTCGTGGATCCCAGCCGCATTCCCCAGAACGGTGTCGTTGCGGTTCGCATCTGGCAGGTCAACATTGGCAAGACCATCATCGGCCATGTGCCCATCGTCAACGGCCAGGTGCAAGAGACTGGTGAGTTTGAGCTCGATGGCGTCACCTTTCCAGCGGCCGAGATCCCCGTGGAGTTCATGGACCCTGCAGCAGACGAAGACGGCGGCGACGATGCGCCAGCCAGCATGTTCCCCACTGGCAACTTGATTGACGACCTTGAAGTCCCAGGCATCGGCGTGCTCAAGGCCACCATGATCAACGCCGGCATCCCAACGGTCTTTGTACAAGCCGAGGCCATTGGCTACACGGGCTGCGAGCTGCAGGACGATCTGAATGGCGATGCCGCAGCACTGGCCCGCCTGGAGACCATCCGTGCGCATGCCTCCTTGCGCATGGGCCTGATCAAACAACTCGATGAAGCCAAGACACGACAGCACACCCCCAAGGTGGCCTTTGTCGCAGCCCCCAAAACCTATACCGCCTCCAGCGGCAAGACCGTGCAGGCTGGCGACATCGACCTGCTGGTGCGGGCGATCTCGATGGGCAAACTGCACCACGCCATGATGGGTACCGCCTCGGTGGCGATCTCGGCCGCAGCCGCTGTGCCTGGCACCATCGTCAACCAGGCGGCCGGTGGTGGTCAGCGCGATGTTGTGCGCTTTGGTCATCCATCGGGCACGCTGCGGGTCGGCGCTTCAGCCCAGCTGGAATCGGGCCAGTGGAGAGTTACCAAGGCCGTCATGAGCCGCAGTGCCCGTATTTTGATGAAGGGTGAAGTGTATTGCCCTGCAGAGGTCTTGGAGGCCAGTTAAGTGACAACCGATCAGGAGCGGGAGGAGACGGTGAGACCTGAGCGTCCCCGATAGAGGGACGCCAGGTCGATCCAACCGGCATCACAGAATCGATTGGTGTGCAGCCCAGTCACACCGATCACAAAACAAATGGGCAAGGAGAACAACATGAGCATCAACTACAACGACACCAAACTGGCCGCCGTCCATGCACGGTCCATCTCTGATAAAGAGGGCTTCTGGGCCGAACAGGCCCAACACATCGACTGGTTCGAACAACCCAAGCAAGTCTTGGACTTCTCCAACCCGCCCTTTGCCCGCTGGTACGTGGGCGGCAGCACCAACCTGTGTCACAACGCCGTCGACCGTCACCTGAAGGACCGAGCCAACCAGAAGGCCCTGGTCTACATCTCCACCGAGACCAACGAGGAAAAGGTGTACAGCTACGCCGAACTGCACCAAGAGGTTCAGCGCATGGCTGCCATCATGCAGACACTCGGTGTGAAGAGCGGCGATCGCGTGCTGGTCTACATGCCCATGATTGCCGAAGCCATCTTCGCCATCCTGGCCTGTGCCCGAATCGGGGCCATTCACTCGGTGGTCTTTGGCGGATTTGCAGCCCCGTCACTGGCGGCTCGCATCGATGACGCCACGCCGGTGCTGATGATTTCCTCCGATGCGGGCATGCGCAACGGCAAAGAAGTCCCCTACAAGCACCTGGTTGACGAGGCCTGTAGCCTGGCCGCTAAACCGCCCAAGCATGTGCTGCTGGTCAATCGTGGCCTGGCCAAGATGGACCTGGTCGCTGGCCGCGATGTGGACTATGCCCAGGCTCGTACCCAACATATGAGTGCCCAGGTGCCCTGCGAAAAGATGCAGGCCACCGATCCCAGCTACATCCTTTACACCAGCGGCACCACTGGTAAGCCCAAGGGCGTGCAGCGAGACACCGGCGGCTATGCCGTGGCTCTGGCGGCATCGATGAAACACATATACGACTGCAAACCAGGCGAGGTCTTTTTCTGCACCTCGGACATCGGCTGGGTGGTCGGACACTCTTACATTGTCTACGGCCCGCTGATCAACGGCTCCACCACCATTGTTTACGAGGGCCTGCCACTGCGACCCGACCCCGCGATTTGGTGGTCGATTGTGGAGAAGTACCAGGTCAGCACCATGTTCTCTTCGCCCACGGCGGCCCGAGTCCTGAAGAAACAAGACCCCGCCTACATGACCCAGCACAACACCAAGTGCCTGCGTCGTCTGTTCCTGGCCGGTGAACCCTTGGATGAGCCAACGGCCAAGTGGATTTCCGATGCCCTGGGAGGCGCCCGCATCATAGACAACTACTGGCAGACCGAGACCGGCTGGCCGATCTTGTCAGCCCAGCACGGCCTGGAGGTCACCGAAACCAAGTTCGGCAGTCCCAGCTTCCCGGTTTATGGCTATGACATTCGTCTGATTCATGAGAGCACCTTCGAAGAAGTCGGTGCCAACGAGAAGGGCATGCTCTGTGCCATGCCACCGCTGCCGCCCGGATGCCTGCAGACGGTCTGGGGAGATGACGAACGTTTTGTAAAAACCTACTTCAGCGCCGTGCCCGGTCAGCATCTGTATTCGACCTTTGACTACGCCACTCGCGATGCAGATGGCTACTACTTTATTCTCGGCCGTACCGACGACGTCATCAACGTGGCTGGTCACCGCCTGGGCACTCGCGAGATCGAAGAAGCGATTCAGGCTCATAAGAATGTGGCCGAGGTGGCTGTGGTGGGCGTGGCGGATGCCCTCAAGGGTCAGGTGCCAATGGCCTTTGCCGTGCTCAAAGATGCAGGGGCCGCCGCAACACCCGAGGGCGCCAAGGCAGAGGAGAAAGCCATCATGGCCACCGTGGACCATGAAATCGGGGCGATTGCCAGGCCCTCAAGGGTTCACTTTGTCACCCTGCTGCCCAAGACCCGAAGCGGCAAACTGCTGCGCCGAGCCATGCAGGCGCTGGCAGAGGGCCGTGATCCCGGCGACATGACCACGCTCGAGGACCCCAGTGCACTGGAGCAGATCAAAAAGGCGCTTGGCGCCTGAGGAGTCGCTCTAAACCGTCCAGTCTGGCTGCCAATCGACCGCAATGGTCTTGGCGGCCAGGTCCACCTGGTCGATGTAACGGTCCACGTAGGGAATCCAGTGGTGGCCCACGACGATCCAGTCGTGCACGCCATTGGTCTCGAGTCGTTCCACCAGGCCCAATGACTCACCCTGCCGATTGGTCACCACACAGCCCACCAGGTCCTCCCAGTAGAACTCATCGGGAGCGGGCTCGGGTAACTCGGCACGGCTAACACCGAGCTCAAAGCCCAGCATCTGCTCAGCCAGGTCACGGGAGTCAATCTGAACAAAGCCCATGCGAGCCTCTTTACCCACCGGCTGACACAGGGTCACATCCAGCCGCAGCCACCCCCCGGGTCCCTTGGCCCAGAGCTGCTCTGCGTCGAACAACACCGACTCTTGAACATCGCCGGGAAACAGGCTGGCCACCCGCAGTTGACCCTTGGTACCCACAGGCGCACGGATGCGCCCCAGCACCACCAGGTCACTGGGACCAGGCGTTTTGGAGAAGACCAACTTGGGGACCACAACGACTGGGGCTTGAACCCCCAGCTTGGAAAGCCGGCGAGCGGCGAAGGAATCGTCCGGTTTTCTCGCGGGCATAAGGCCGGGTCGCCTGGGGTGCGCTGGACGCAGACCCCGGGTCGACCGGTTGAAATCTTAGGCGGCAGCCTTGGAGAAGTCTTTGAGCAACTGCTCCACACGAGGACTCAGCTGAGCACCATTGGAGCGCCAGTGTTCAATGCGCTCAACCGACAAGTTCAGCTTGATGTCGTTACCCCGAGCGATGGGATTGAAGAAACCAACGCGCTCAATGAAACGACCATCCCGACGATTGCGTGAATCTGTGGCAACCACGTGATAAAAAGGACGCTTGTGCGATCCGCCGCGAGCAAGTCGAATGACGACCATAGAAATTCCTTGTAAAAATTCTGGAGTGACCGGTCAGTCCGAGAATCACAAGAGGAGCAACCGGTGAAAAGCCCACGATTTTAGCAGTCAGACGCCCAAATGCAAACAAAAGGCCTGCCTTCAGCCCAAAACCGACTCCAAAACAACAGCCGGCGGCTGACCCTGGGTCGCTTGGGCGGTCTGGCGGGCCTTGGAGTGGCCTCTGGCGGCCTTTGGCTGTCCAAATCGGCCATGGCTTCGGCCAGGCCCGACTGGGCCCCTGCGGGCGCCTGGCAGACCCTCCTGAACCAGATGGTGGCCACCAAAGGCCTTTCCGTTAGCGGGGCCCTGGCCGCGCTGGAATCCCTGCAACGCCAGGATCGGGCCATCGCCCTGGTCAACCCGCCCCCTGACGCCCCCATCATCCCCAGATCGCTAAACCGCGTTCTAGCCAGGAACCTAGACGCCAAGACACTGGCCGATGGCCGGGCCTTTATGACCAGCCACCGGAGCAGCCTGGATCAAGCGCAAGCCAAGTTTGGGGTGCCCGCCTCGGTCATCTGCGGCATCTTGGGGGTCGAGACGCGCTTTGGCCGCATTCAGGGCAGCTTTCCCACGCGAGACACCCTGGCCAGCCTGGCCCTCCTCTCGCCTCGCCGAGCCGAATTCTTTACCAAAGAACTGATCGAGCTGCTGCTACTGGCCCAAGAGACCCAACTGGATCTGCGAGCCATTCAGGGCTCTTTTGCTGGCGCGCTGGGCATGCCACAGTTCATGCCCAGCAGCTGGCGTCAATACGCCCTGGACTTCGATGGGGATCGCCGGGTCGATCTGATCAAGAGCCCTGCGGATGCAGTTGGCTCGGTGGCCAACTTCCTGGTTCAGCATGGCTGGCGCCGCGACTGGCCGACTCACCTGATCGTACCGAGCGACATTCGTCAGGCACTTAAGGTTCGTCAACGAGCAGCCCTGGACCAGCTGGTGGTCACCCGACTGACCGCCGACCACCAACTGGGTGCCCTTCGCAAGTCACCTCTGGGGGCTTGGATCGAGGAATCCGACCTCTGGCGACAGCAACCCGCCACCATGCCAGCCAGCCTGGTTCACCTGCCCGAGCCGGACACACCCGATGCCCACCTTTGGCTGGCCACACCCAACTTCTTTGCCATTACCCACTACAACCGCAGTTACGTCTACGCGGGTAGCGTGCTCAGCCTGGCTGCGGCATTAGAAAATCCAGGCAGCCCACAGCTGCCTCGTGGTTGAACTGGCCCTGCTGCCAGAGTCGCCAGACCTCATCGAACGTCACGCAGGCAAAGGCCTGGACCTCACCGTCTTGATTCATCGGCGTGAAGTCCAAGGGCGCCTGCAGGCCATGGCTCATCACCAACTCGCGCTGCAGGCCCTGCCGACCATCGCAGCCCAGGGTGCGTTGAACCATGACCGCACCCAACGTCTGCAGACCGGTTAACAAGGACTCAGGCAGGCCGGCCTCTTCCCAACTCTCGCGGGCGAGTGCCGCAAGAGGATTCTCGCCGTGGGTCAGGCCCCCGGCCACCGCTGCATCCCACAGACCGGGATCCACCGCCTTGTGCTGGGCGCGTTGACCAATCCAGACCTGGCCCTGCGAAGCGAGCAAATTGAGTTGCACGGTCTGGTAGAAAAGCCCCAGAGGCCTGAAGAGACAGCGTTCTAGCCCGACTGCCTGACCATGACGATCCTCGATTGGCTCACCAGCCTCATTGCAGAGCGTGAAGCATTCGTTGCGCCAACCGTCGGCAGCGGAGGTTTGACGCAGGGTCTCTACAAACTCGGAGAGGGCGGCAATTGGCCAAGGCACAGCTGGCAACAGAGCAGCAAGATCCGGGCGCAGCCAACCCATCGATTGGGACTGACCACGGCCATCGATCACCGACCATCGCCGGTAACCCAGGGCGATCAGTTGGTCATCTGTAGGGATGGCACCAAATCGATCAGAGGCCAGTTGGATGGAGGGCACCTGCACAACCCGTGACAACAGGGACACCGCCTAGCTGCGCTGGCGAAGCGCCTCGAAACAGGCCACGCCCGTGGCCACCGAGACATTCAAGCTCTCGACGCCACCCTTCATGGGAAGCCGGTAAAGCGCATCACAGTGAGACTTCACCAGCCGACGGATCCCGTCACCTTCCGCACCCATGACCAGAACCAAAGATCCCCTCAGGTCAGCCTTGTAGAGGGACTGCTCGGCATCCCCATCGAGGCCATAGACCTGATAACCAGCATCTTGAACCTCCTCTATGGCGCGGCTCAGGTTGGTGACTTGAATATAGGGCACGCGATCTGCACCGCCTGCGGCCACACGCATCACCACATCATTAAGCGGTGCACTGTGGTCTTTTGGAGCGACCACGGCGGCCACACCAGCGGCGTCCGCTGTGCGCATGATGGCGCCAAGGTTGTGTGGATCGGTCACGCCATCCAAAAACAACAAGAAACGACTGCTGGCCGGCTGGTCCTGCAGTTGCTCTAAAAGAGTCGAGAGGTCGTCGACCATCTGTCGGGCCGCAGCAACCCCCACCACCCCTTGGTGACGCTGGCCCAAGGAGAGCCCATCGAGCCTGGCCATATCGGCAGTCTTGACCGTGATGCCAGCCTTCTGTAACTCATCTACCAAGGCCTTGATGCGTTGGTCTTTCCGGGAGGGCTCAACCCAGACCTCGCTGATCGTATCGGCTGCTATCCGGAGGCGCGCCCGCACTGCATGAAAGCCGCAGAGTTTTACGGTCTGGCTAGACGCCTGGCCATGAGTCTGCCCCTCTGGCTGACCGCGAGAGGGCGACGACGCTGACCGCGGACCCCTGGCCATCTAGCGAGACTTTCGGCTACGTCGACCACGAGCCGCCTTGGGCGCTTTTACGCTGGCTGCCTTGGCAGCTGGCGCAGCACCATGAGTCCCCCTGGCTGACTTACTCGCCTTGGCCCCCTTGGCCGCCTTGCCAGCCTGCCCCGACTTGCCAATGGCCCGACCGCGGCCCCTGGCACCGCCTGGACCACCAGCGCCGCGCTCCAACGTCCCCGAAGCCAAGAAGTCATCATCAGCGTCCACCCCACCCTGCAGAGCGTACTGCTCATCAAACTCTTCTCGTGAGGGCAGCCCCGTCTTCTTCACCGCTCGCATCATCGATGGGATCAAACGAAACTCTATACGACGCGCATCCAGGTCCACTCGAGACACCTGCACGTTTACTGGGTCATAAAGGCGGAAGCGGCGACCCGTTCGCTCACCGCGCAGCTCGTGGACGATGTCGTTGTGCTGGAAGTATTCGGCTCCCAACTCCGACACATGAATCAGGCCCTCCACATACAAGGCATCGAGCGTGACAAACAATCCAAACGGCGCAACACCGGTGACCGTACCAGCCATCTGCTCACCCACTCGGTCTTTCATGAACTGGCATTTGAGCCAGGCCTCGACATCTCGAGAGGCATCGTCAGCGCGCCGCTCAGCAGCCGAGCAATGCTCGCCGATCACACGCCAACGAGACAGGCTCTCCTGGGTGTTGGCCGCCTTCTTTCGACGACCCGATGGATCGGTCTGCAGTTCTCCGTAAATCGGTGTGTAAGTCTTTTCCGCCAGAATGTTCTTGATCACCCGGTGGACCAACAGGTCCGGGTAGCGACGAATCGGCGAAGTGAAGTGGGTGTAGGCCGGATAGGCCAAGCCAAAGTGACCAACGTTGTCGGGGCTGTAAATGGCCTGCTGCATGGACCGCAGCAATAGCGTCTGCAGCAACTTGTAGTCGGGCCGCTGCTTCATCTCCCGCGACAGGCGCGCGTAATCAGCAGGCGATGGGTCCTCGCCTCCGGCCAGCCGCAGGCCCTGCAGTTTCAGAAACTCGCGCAACGCCGAGAGCTTCTCGGGCGTCGGTCCCTCATGCACACGGAATAGGCCCTGACGCTTGGAGCGAATGATCAGATCCGCAGCACTGGTATTGGCCGCCAGCATGCACTCCTCAATCAACCGGTGGGCATCGTTGCGCATGCGGGGCAGGATCTTGTCGATGCGGCCCTGGGCATCGGTACGCATGATGGTCTCGACCGTCTCAATCTCGAAGGCCCCGCGCTGCTCGCGAGCAGCCAGGAGAGCTCGGAAGACTGCTTCTAAGTGACTGAGTACCTGGAACTTGGGACCCAGCACCCGGGCCTCAGGCCCCGTGGGGTCGGACAGGGCGGTCCAGGCCTGCTCGTAGGTGAGTCGCGCCGATGACTCAATCACCGCCTCGTAGAACTGATAGGCCTTCACCAGCCCATCGGGGCCCACCACCATGTCGCAGACCATCGCCAGACGCTCGACGTTTGGATTGAGCGAACACAGGCCGTTGGAGAGTTTCTCCGGCAACATGGGCAGGACCTGACGCGGGAAATAGACCGATGTCGCTCGAGCGAAGGCATCGCGGTCCAGCCCGTCACCATCCTGTACGTAATGGCTCACGTCAGCGATGGCCACCAACAGGCGCCAGCCCTTCTTGCCGCCCGGCCCAAAGGGCTCGGCATAGACCGCATCGTCAAAGTCGCGAGCATCCTCACCATCGATGGTCATGAGGTCCACGTCTCGCAGGTCGATCCGGTCTTTAACGTCAGCGGTGCGTACCTGGTCCGGCAGTTTGCTCGCGCACTTCAGGGCTTCATCTGAAAACTGATGGGGCACATCGAATTTACGCACCGCGATCTCAACTTCGATACCCGGATCCTCGATGCTGCCGAGCACTTCCACTACCCGACCCACGGGGGGCGTGTAGCGCGTCGGCGGGTCGAGGATCTCGACCATCACCACCTGACCGGGTTTGGCGCCCATGGTGTCCCCAGCGGAGACGATGATGTCGTGCTTGATGCGCTGGTCTTCTGGAACCACCAAGACAATCCCACGCTCATGCACCAGCCGTCCCACCAGCTTGTCGATGGTGTGCTCCAACACTTCGACGATCATGGCCTCCGGTCGGCCACGTCGATCAGAACCAATGATGCGGGCCGTCACCCGGTCGCCGTGCATGGCCTTAAGCATCTCGCGCGGCGAGACAAAGACATCGTCGCCTCCGGTGTCGGGCGCGATGAATCCAAAGCCGTCTCGGTGTCCGATGAGACGACCAGAGAACTGGGGGCCGCCGGCCTCAGTCTCCTCCGTAAGACGTGCAGAGGACCTCGCGGATGACTTGGTCTCCGCTGACTGGGTGGGTCGATTGCGACGTGACTTTGACAATTTTCAGAATCCCATTAAAGTAGCGGGTCCGTAAGCCCAGATGGCGGAATTGGTAGACGCACTAGGTTCAGGTCCTAGCGGTGGCAACACTGTGGAGGTTCGAGTCCTCTTCTGGGCACCACACTACACGCTTTGAAAGGGATGATCCATCAAGATGGTTTCGTCCCGGTCAGGCCCCGTGGAAATCATGGCGATCGGCGCACCGGTCACCTCGGCCAGGCGGCTCAGATAAGCCTGGGCCTCTTTCGGTAGGTCCTCCCACTTCTGCAAGCCAGCCGTTGAGCCAGCCCATCCAGGCCAGGTCTCGAAGATTGGTTTACAGGCTTCTACCGCATCGGCGCCAAACGGCAGCACATCCACGCGACCCTCAGGGGTCTCATAGCCGGTACAGAGCTTGATCTCCTTCAGGCCATCCAAGACGTCGAGCTTGGTGATGCACAAGCCGGTCACGCCATTGATCTGAATCGCTCTGCGCAGGGCGGCTGCATCAAACCAGCCGCAGCGACGCGGACGACCTGTGACCGACCCAAACTCATTGCCCTTGGTGGCCAGGTGTTGGCCGATCTCGTCAAAGAGCTCGGTTGGGAAGGGGCCAGACCCCACGCGGGTGGCGTAAGCCTTGGTCAGGCCCAACACATAGTCAATCTGGTTGGGGCCAATGCCCGCACCAGCCCCCACCGCACCGGCCACGCAATTGCTGCTGGTGACAAAGGGGTAGGTGCCATGGTCGATGTCCAGCAAGGTGCCCTGAGCACCTTCAAACAAAAGCTTGGCGCCCGACTGCATGGCGCCGGCCAGTAAGGCAGGCACATCGGCCGCCATGGCCAACAGACGCGGGGCCATGGCCATGAGCTGATCGAACGTTTGGTCTGCACTGATCGATTGGGCGTTCAAGAACCCTGTGAGCACATGGTTGTGCAGGGCGTGCAGGGTCTGCAGCTTGTCTTTTAGACGCTCGGGATTCTTTAAATCAATCAGGCGGATGGCTCGGCGGGCCACCTTGTCCTCGTAGGCCGGACCAATGCCGCGGCCAGTGGTGCCAATCTTGCCCTCGCCACGGGCGGCCTCACGCGCCTGGTCCAGGGCTACATGCACGGGCAGGATCAACGGGCAGGCCAGACTCACCTTCAGGCGGCTGGAGACCGACAGGCCACCAGCTTCGAGCTCATCGATTTCTTTGAGCAAAGCCTCGGGCGATAGCACCACACCATTGCCCACATAGCAGGTGACGTGGGGGTGCAGAATGCCCGACGGAATGAGTCGCAGCACAGTTTTTTTGCCATTGACCACCAGGGTGTGACCGGCGTTGTGGCCACCCTGAAAGCGGACCACACCCTGAACATCCTCGGTGAGCCAGTCCACGATCTTGCCTTTGCCCTCGTCACCCCATTGGGTGCCGATGATCACGACGTTGCGACCTGAGCGGCCAGACTGACCCGATGGCATCTGTTTATTCGTCATTCCAAAAACCTTTGCTTGAAAAAATTAGACAGCCGGGGCGACCTGCCAAAGGCCATTGGCTAGCACCAGTTTGGGGCCCGTGTGGGCCTGAAAGTCAGGGGCCGGCATGCAGACCACCACCCGCCCGTTGTCACGCAGATGGGCAATGGCCTCGCGCAAGTCGGCATCGTCTTGCCAGGGCGCTGCGACGGGTGCCTCGCCCAACGCAGTCGACTCAGCAGCAGCACCTGCCAATTCGGCCAAGACCCGCAGCTCGACACTGAACCCCGTGGCTGGCCGTGAACGACCAAAGGCCTCACCCATGCCGTCGTAGCGTCCGCCACGAACCACCGCATCCGGGTGCCCCGGGCAATAGATCGAGAACATGATGCCGTTGTGGTAATCCCATCCCTGCAGATCAGCTAGATCAACGGTCAACTGACACTGGGGGTGCCGCACAAACAGGGCCGATTCGGCCACCGCAGTCAGCCGATCCAGGCTCTGGGTAATCTGCTGGAGCTTGGGCAATTCTTGTCGGGCCCGGGCCAAGACACCGTTAGGACCCAGCGCCGGCCCATAAAGCCCCACCAAGGCCATAAGGGCCTGCTTGGTCTGGGCCGTTAACCCACCGGATAGGTCCTCTAAAGCCGCACGGTCCTTGGCAGCCAGCGCGGCAAGCAATGGCTGTTCGGCAGCTGCAAAAGCTGGATCGGAGGCGCGTAAGGCCAACAAGATGGCTCGATCGGTGAGGTTGAGGTGAACCTGGGCTATTCCGGCTGCATCCAACGAGGCCAGGGCCAATTCCTGAATTTCAAGGTCGGCCTGCAGGCCCTCAAAGCCAAATAGTTCGCAGCCCAACTGAATCGGCTCGCGATTAGAGAGCAGGCCCGCGGGCTGGGCATGGACCACCGAGGCGCAGTAACAGAGCCTGCAGACCCCCGACTGACCCAGCAAATGCGCGTCTACCCGAGCAGCCTGAGGCGTGATGTCAGCCCGAAAGCCCAACATCCGCCCCGACAGGGGGTCAACCATTTTGAAGCTGCGCTGATCCAAATCCTTGGAACCCTGAACGGCCAGGGCCTCCACGTACTCCAGCATAGGAGGCTGGAACTGGGCATAGCCGTAACTGGCGTACAAGTCCAACAGCCGACGACGCAGGCGCTCAATGCGCTGCGCCTCGGCGGGTAGGATGTCAGAAACGTGATCGGGTAGAAGCCATGCGGGCATAACACCCGCATTATCGACTACTTTTTAGATGCAGGTGCCCGGAAGTACTTGAAGAAGTCCGACTGCGGATCGGCGACTATGACATCCGATCGACCGGCAAAACTCTCTCGGTAGGCCTGAAGGCTGCGGTAGAAGGCAGCAAACTCGGGGTTCTTGCCAAAGGCGGCTGCATAGGCTGCAGTGGACTTGGCATCGCCATCGCCCTTGATGGTCTGGGCCCGGCGATAGGCTTGAGCCAGAATACCCTCGCGCTGACGGTCTGCATTCGCCCGAATCTTCTCGGCCTCAGCAGCACCCTGGCTTCGCCGTTCACTGGCGATCGCCTTGCGCTCGGATTCCATTCGCCGGAAGACGGACTCACGAACCTCTTCGGCAAAATCGACCCGACGCAGTCGGACATCCACAATCTGTACGCCAATCTGCTTGGCGTCTTCCGACACCCTTTTAAGGATGCCCTCCATGACCTTCTCACGCGCTCCAGAGACCACATCACTGACGGTTCGGGTGGCGATCTCGTTGTTCAAGCCATCGCGCAAGGCCCGGGAGATCCTGTCCTCGGCACTGGCTAACCGACCGGCCACCGAAGTGTAAAAGACCTTGGGGTCCTCGACACGCCACTTGACGTAGGAGTCGACTACCACGTTCTTTTTCTCGCTGGTAATGAAGCGATCGGCATCAGGGGTGTCGATGGTGAGAATGCGTTTCTCAACGAAGATCACGTTCTGAAAGGGTGGCGGCAGCTTGAAATGCAGACCAGGCTTGTCAATCACCTGTTTCAGTTCACCCAAAGCAAAGACCAGCGCGTACTGACGTTGATCCACCAAAAAGACGCAGGCACTGGTGATCATGACCAGGGCCAAGATGGCCGACAGGGCGGCAAAGACTCGGTTCATTTATCTGGACTCCCGAAAGCGATCACGCAGGCTGGGGATGACACCCTGATTCTCAGCCGCGGGACGGGGAGCTCCCGCCGCGGGCTTGGCTGCCGGCGCCGGCTGAGTGGCGGGCTGTGCAGCCGGATTGGCAGTGGCCGTCGTGCCGGCATCCACCGCAGCAGTGGCCGCCTGCTGAGCCTGCTGGGACGTTTGAGACATGATCTTGTCCAACGGCAGGTAGAGCAGGTTGCTGTTGTTGCGCGACTCGACCATGACCTTGCTGACATTGGTGAAGACTTGTTGCATGGTCTCCAGGTACATCCGCTCACGGGTCACAGCAGGTGCCTTGCTGTACTCAGCATTGATCCGAGAGAAACGCTCGGCATCACCCTGGGCCTGGGCCACGACACGCTCGCGATAGCCCTCGGCCTCCTCCATGAGGCGGTCTGCAGCACCTCGGGCTCGCGGGATCACGTCGTTGGCATAGGCCTGCCCCTCGTTCTTAACCCGCTCGGCGTCTTGAGCAGCCTTGATGGCATCGCTGAAGGCCGCCTGCACCTCCTCAGGTGGCTGAACGTTTTGGATGGTGATGTTAACGATGGTGAGGCCAGCCCCATAGCGGTCGGTAATCCGCTGGGTAATCTGCAGGGCCTCGCGGCCGATGGCCTCCTTGTTCTCGTAGAGCACGGCGTCGCTCAAGCTACGGCCAACGACCTCTCGCATGGCGGTCTCGGCGGCCTGGGTGACGATGTCATCGGGGCGTACGTTGTTGAACAGGTACTCCTCTGGGCGACCGACGCGATACTGAACCGCAAACTGCATGTCGATCATGTTCTCGTCTTTGGTCAGCATGAGCGAGTCTCGGCTCTGGCCGCTGCGCTCACCCCGAAAGCCCACCGTAGCCTGACGGAGTTGGGCAATGTTCACCACCTCATGGGACTCGATGGGGTAGGGCAGCCGCCATTTAAAGCCAGCGCCGGAGGCGTACTTGTACTCGCCAAACCGCAGCACCAGGCTGGTCTGGCCCTCCTGGACAATGTAAAAGCCTGAGGCTAACCAAAGCACGAGTAGTCCCACCAGACCAACGCCGAGCAAGCCGCCCGTCACTCTGATGTTGGGCATGCCTGGGCCCTTGCCACCGCCGCCACCGCCCCCGTTGCCACCATTGTTGCCACGGTTCTGGTTGGCCCAGGGGTTGTTGGGCTTTTTCTTGCCAGAGAACAACCCCCCGAGTTTGCGATTAAAGTCGCGCCAGACCTCGTCCAAATCGGGTGGCTCGCCCTGACGGTCACGGCGGTCACCGGCACCCGAGGGCCTGCCTTGCGGCGGGCGGTCCTGACCGGACTCGTTGGATGGCCCGTTGGATTCTGAGTTGGGCTGACCGGGCTTGGCGCCCGAATCAGAGGGCTCTTGGCCCTTGCCCCAGCGCGGGTCGCCGATGGAAAGCAGGCCTCTAAGACGTCTAATCATGGGACTGATGAGGAGTGTTGTTGAGCGGATGATGTGCATAGTAAGTCTTAGGGGTGGACTACTGGGGTGGACAGAGGTTCCGCATGGCCGGACTGAAAAGCTGGTTCGTCCGCAGACAGGTCAGGCCAACCATGACCAGCCACCGCCTGCCGAACCAGATCTAAACCCTGGCCCCGGGCTGCGCTAACCCAGACGCGATGGATCCTACCATGGGCGTCCCGCTCCAGCCGGGGGGGCAGGCCGACCAGGTCTATTTTATTGAAGACCTCGATGCATGGTACGTCCGCAGCGCCGACCTCCTTCAAAACCTGGTGAACCGCTGCCTGGCGGAGATCCCGCTCCGGGTCTGCCGCATCGATCACGTGCAAGAGCAGATCAGCCTGCGCGGCCTCTGACAAGGTGGACTGAAAGGCCTCCACCAGGGTATGAGGCAAATCTCGAATAAAGCCCACCGTGTCACTGAGCACCATGAATTGGTCCGGTGCCAGAAATACCCGGCGGCTCGTGGTGTCAAGCGTCGCAAAAAGCTGGTCGGCAGCCCACACACCGGCGTGGGTCAGGGCATTGAAGAGCGAAGACTTGCCCGCATTGGTGTAGCCGACCAACGAGACATTGAGCGTGCCCGACCGACTCCGAGCGCGACGGCGATTAACCCGCTGTTTGGCTAAATTGGCCAGCCTCTGCTTGAGCTGCTTGACCCGTTGGCCGATCAGTCGGCGGTCGGTCTCGAGCTGGGTCTCACCCGGGCCACGCAGGCCAATACCGCCACGCTGTCGCTCCAGGTGAGTCCAGCCCCTGACCAGCCTGGCTGACAGGTAATCCAACTGGGCCAACTCCACCTGCAGCTTGCCCTCGTGGGTCGTGGCTCGTAGGGCAAAGATATCCAGGATCAGGGCCACCCGGTCAATCACCCGCCGTCCAATGAGTCTGCTGAGGTTTCGCTGCTGGGCGGCAGAGAGTTCATGATCGAAGATGACCAGTTCAATGCCATACGCCTCGCAGGCCTGCTTAATCTCCTCAGCCTTGCCCGAGCCCACAAACAGGGCGGGATCTGGTCGGTCGCGACGACCGGTGATCATGGTCTGCACACGGGCGCCAGCGGCGGTCGCCAAGGAGGAGATTTCCTCGAGATCAGCCCGTTGTCGGCCAATCTCCATCGCAACGATGAGGGTTCTGGGGTTTCGAGCGGCCGCGGCCTGCGCGGCGACCGAACTACTAAAACTGCCGAGGTCGCTCAGAAGAACTCCGAATTAGCTCGCGTCTTCTTCGAGCGAGAAATTCACGGCCCGGGCGGGCACGATGGTGGATATGGCGTGCTTGTAAACCATTTGAGTCACGGTGTTTTTAAGTAGCACCACGTACTGGTCAAAGGACTCGATGTGGCCCTGAAGCTTAATGCCGTTGACCAGATAAACCGAGACCGAGACGTGCTCGCGACGCAGAATATTTAGAAAGGGATCTTGAAGGGCCTGACCTTTGGCTTGAGACATGAACCGCACTCCGTTTGTAGTTGTTTTTGGGTCAGACATCACTATAGCGTGACGGTTCCCTAACGTCACGCCATCGGGTGATCATTCCGCCGGTGCGTAAGGGTTCTTTGAGACCTTCCACTCAATCCGCAGGGGCGTCCCCTCCAGGTCGAATTTGGTCCTAAACTGGGCCTCTAGGTAACGCTTGTAGACATCGCTGACGTGATCCAGCGAGTTCCCATGAACCACCACAATGGGCGGGTTCTGACCACCCTGGTGGGCATACCGCAGCTTGGGACGAATTGGCCCTTTTCGGGGGGGCTGCTGACGCTCCACGGCCTCACGAAGCGCCCGAGTGAGCTTGGGCGTAGACAGCTTACGGGTAGCAGCCGCGTAGGCGGCCAAGACCGAGCGCATCAGACTGTCGATCCCATGCCCCTTGAGGGCCGACAAGTGGTGGAATCTGGCCCAGCCTATAAAAGGCAGTTTTCGGGCGATCTGCCGTTTGACCTCATCGCGCGCGATGACGTCTAAGCCGTCCCACTTGTTGATACCCACCACCAGGGCCCGCCCCGACTCGGTCACAAACCCCGCGATGTGGGCATCCTGGTCCGAGATGTCTTGCTGCGCATCGAGTAACAACACCACCACATGGGCGTCGGAAATCGCCTGCAGGGTCTTGATGACTGAAAACTTCTCCACGGCCTCAAAGACCTTGCCCTTGCGTCGCAGGCCAGCCGTGTCAATCAACCGATATCGGACCCCGTTGCGCTCAAAGGGCACCTCGATCGCATCGCGGGTGGTGCCGGGCATGTCAAAGGCAATCACACGCTCCTCACCCAAGAGGCTGTTGATCAGAGTGGATTTACCGACATTGGGTCGTCCGACAATGGCAACGCGCAGACCAGCCTTGGGCAGGCCATCCTCCTGCAGGGCCTCATCCTCATCTGAATCTTGACTTGATTCTGGCTGCGGCACCTGAGCCAGAGCCATCTCGATCAGGCTGTAAACACCATCGCCATGGGCGCTGGAGATCGCGTATGGCTCGCCGAGTCCTAGTTCGTAGAACTCCCCTGTGCGCCCCTCCCCTGTCAGGCCTTCAAGCTTGTTGACCGCCAACAGGCAGGGGCGGCCGGTGCGTCGAAGCTGCTGGGCAATCTGTAAATCTTGTGGCGTGACGCCCAGTCGGCCATCCACCAGAAAAATCACCACATCGCATTCATCAACAGCAGCAAGGGTCTGTCGGGCCATTTGGGCCAGAATGCCCTCTTTGACAACAGGCTCAAAGCCACCGGTGTCCACCACCAGAAACGGACGCGGACCGAGACGGCCCTCGCCATAGTGGCGATCACGGGTCAGTCCGGGCAGGTCAGCAACCAGGGCATCCCGTGAACGGGTCAGCCGATTGAACAAGGTGGACTTGCCCACATTGGGCCGTCCCACCAGAGCAACGACGGGTTTGGCGACCAAGGCTATTTGGCCGGGGTGCTGGCGGTCATCAGCATCAGGCGACCAGACTGGGTCTGAACCAACAAGCCCTCCCGGGTGACCAGCATGCGACCGGCCGGCTTGCCGCCAGGCAGACTGACACGGGCTACAAATTGACCATTGTCACGAGACAGGCCATGCAGGTAGCCATCCTGATCCGCCAACCAAATGGCACGGTCAAAGCTGACCGGCTCGGTGGCGCCCCGAAGGAAGAGGCCCAACTGCGACCAACGCGTCTCGCCAGTCAGGCGGTCGAAGGCGTGAACACGGCTGTTGGCCTCGACACCAATCACCAGGGTCTGATCGGCTGCGACGGGTTGACTGACATCGAGTCGCTGGGTCCACTTGGCCCGCCCGGTACCGACCTCGTGACAGGAGATTTGGTTTTGATAGGCGGCCACGCAGACTGAGTCAGACACAACCGATGCCTCGCCCAGCAGATCCGAGAGGCGCTCCACCTCGTTGCTGCCCCGTGGTGTGACCACCGTGGTTTCCCACCGAACAGCACCATTGGTCGCGTTGAGCCACAAGAGTCGCGCACCAGGCAATCCAACGACCAGGTCAACCGCCCCCAATTGATCCGAACTGGACTCAACGGCAACATCGACGGCTGTCTTCAGACCCGACTGCCCGTGGAGCACCAGAGTGGGCAGGGTGCGCTGAATTACCCAACGTCTGGCGCCGGTCTCTTGGGAGAACGCCGCCACACGGTTGTCGGCGAGACGAACCAAGACAGAGCCCCCAGCGATCACTGGACGCTCATTGGAGACACCGCCCATGGCCACACGCCAGCGAACGCCTCCCTTGGCATCGATCAATACCAACTCACCACCCGTGGTGACCACAGCAAACAGCCCCGCGCCGAGACCAGCCCCAGAGCCAACGCCAGCAGCCAATTCGGTTTTGAGGTTCTGCTCAAAAACCAGAGAACCGCTCTCCAGCTTGAAGCCCGAGACCTGGCCCTTGGGGCCTGCCACGACCACCAAACCACCAGATACGGCGGGGGCAAAAGGTCCCTGCCCCATGGATACAGTCGGCAGACGGTCTATTGAAACCGTCCACTTGGCCTTGAGGTCCAGCGTGGGAGTAAAAGACTCCAACTTGGCCGGCTTGGGTCCCGACGATGAACAGGCGGACAGGCCCATGAGACTGACCATCAACAGGCTGGCCGTGAGAGCCCGCGTCCGCAGACCGGCTAAGAGCAATGAAGACTGGGGCAGGTGGTGAACATTCATGGAGAGCTTTCGTCAGAAGGACGTCAAAGAACTATCGCGCGGGTGCAGCCTGGGCACCCAATGCCGCCAGCTTACGGTCCAGTAGGGCCGTCAATGCGTTGCCAATGCCAGGCTTCGATTTGGCAGCACTCCAGGCTGCACTGGCCTCCTCGTTGCGATTCATCAAGGCGTAAATGTCGCCGCGACGATCGAGCACATCCGGCTCGAAGGATGCTGGCGGTGTATCGGCCAAAACAGCCAAGGCCTGGTCAAACTGATTCAAATCAATGCGAATCGCTGCGGCACGCAGACGCGCAGTCCAGGCCATCACCGGATCTTTGGAGGCCATGACCTTGGCCAAGGACGCCAGCGCAGGCTCGAACTCACCAGCACCATGCTGAAGCTTGGCCAGTTGCAGCCCAGCCATGTCGGCCTGGGCCGAACTGCCATGCTGCTCAAACAAGACCTTGGCGGCCGCAGTCGCTGCCTGCAGGTTCTGATCGGCCAGGGCACGCTCAAAAGGCCCATACGCCCGATTGGCTGCACGAGCCTGACTGGCGGTATAGGCCTGCCAGCCGGCCCAGCCAGCCCAACTTCCAAAAATGACCACCAGCAACCCCAGAATCCACCACCGGTTGTCATGCCAGAAGCCTTTAAGGGCATCGAGTTGTTCTTGCTGTTCTAAATCTTCACGCACCTGAATGAGTCCTTTGCTCTTGAATCATCTGCCTGGCCACCATACCCGCTTGGGCCAGTGACACGGTCTGTTGAACGGCCTTGCTGGGATCGGGGCCGCGCAGGGCCTTGAGCACCATCGTACCCGCCTGTCGCTCATCGTCACCCTGAATAGCCGCCAGCCAGGCTCCACTGCCATCGGCCTTTTTCATTTGAGACTTGATGCTCGCCGCACCACTGTGCATGGCCACCCTCAACCCCTGACTACGCAGGATCTCTGCAGCGGTCAGTGCAGCAGGCTCACTGTTATCACCGAAGTGGGCCAAATAGACATCCACACCAGGCCCCGGCGTCACCGGCGCCACCTCTTCTAGCAAGGCGATCAGACGCTCCACACCAATGGCAAAGCCACAAGCCGGAGCGGGTTTGCCACCCATCTGCTCCACCAGGCTGTCGTAACGGCCGCCGCCACAGACTGTGCCCTGGGCACCCAGTCGATCGGTGACCCACTCAAAGACGGTCAGGTTGTAGTAATCCAGGCCGCGAACCAGGCGATCGTTCATTTGGAACGGGACACCGGCAACGGTCAACGCCTGGCAGACCGCATCCTGATGGGCAAGAGAGGCCTTCCCCAAGAACGATGACAGCTTGGGTGCCCCAGCAATGAGCCCGGCCATGTCAGGGTTCTTGCTGTCCAGAATCCGCAAAGGGTTGGTCTGAAGACGGCGCTGGCTATCGGCATCCAGACGATCCTTGGCCGCAGAAAAATAGTCCACCAGGGCCTGTCGATGGGCGAGCCGCTCAGACAGATCACCCAAGGAGTTCAGCTGCAACTGCGGACGATCGGCGACCGCAAGGCCCAAGGTCTCCCAGAGCCGCCAGATCATGAGCAGCTGTTCGGCATCGACAGCCGGCTGGCCATAGCCCAACGCCTCTACGCCAAACTGGTGAAACTGTCGGTAGCGCCCTTTTTGTGGCCGCTCATGCCGGAACATGGGGCCCAGGTACCAGAGGCGTCGCGGACCGTCGTAGAGCAGATTGTGCTCGATGCAGGCGCGCACCACCGCAGCGGTGTTCTCAGGACGCAGGGTGAGTTGCTCGCCATTGAGCGCATCGGTAAAGGAGTACATCTCTTTCTCGACGATGTCTGTCACCTCACCAATCCCGCGAATGAACAAGGCCGTCGGCTCCACGATAGGCGTACGGATGCCGGCGTAGCCATAAGCCCGAAAGACTTCAGACACCTGCTGCTCAACCGACTCCCAAATGGCCGACTGCGGGGGCAGCAGGTCATTCATTCCCTTTACACCAACAATTTTGTCCATGCTCTTCTTTGGTCTTAAAGACTAATCAGGCCCGACGGCCGTAGCGCTGCTCAACGTACTGGCCGAGCAAGGCTTGAAATTCTTCGGCGATGCGATCGCCCTTTAGGGTGGGGCCTTTCTGGCCATCAATGTAAACCGGTGCCACCGGCTGCTCACCGGTACCTGGCAGGCTGATGCCGATGTCAGCGTGCTTACTCTCGCCGGGGCCATTGACCACGCAGCCCATGACGGCCACGTTCATAGACTCCACACCGGGGTACTGGCTGCGCCAGATGGGCATCTGCTCGCGCAGATAGGTCTGCACCTTGTCAGCCAATTCCTGGAAAAAGGTGGATGTCGTGCGACCGCATCCCGGACAGGCAATGACCAGCGGGGTAAAGGCACGCAGCCCCATGACCTGCAGCATCTCTTGGGCCACGACCACCTCTTTGCGACGGTCACCACCCGGTTCCGGGGTGAGGGATACGCGAATGGTGTCGCCAATGCCCTCTTGCAGCAGAACGGACATGGCCGCGGTGGAACTGACGATGCCCTTGCTGCCCATGCCGGCCTCGGTCAAGCCCAGGTGCAAGGGATGCTCAGACCGCTTGGCCAGTTCGCGGTAAACGGCGATCAAATCCTGAACGCCAGAGACCTTCGCCGACAAGACAATCTGATCGGCTGCCAAGCCCCAGTCCATGGCCTGTTGGGCGCTCTCGATGGCAGAGGTCACCAAGGCCTCACGCATCACCGCCTGGGCATCCCAGGGCTGACTGCGCGAGGCATTTTCGTCCATGAGACGGGCCAGCAGGGCCTGATCTAAGCTGCCCCAGTTCACCCCGATGCGCACGGGTCGTTTGTTCTTCATGGCCATCTCGATCATGGCGCCGAATTGCTGGTCGCGCTTTTGGCCTTTGCCCACGTTGCCCGGATTTATGCGGTACTTGGACAGAGCCAGCCCGCAATCGGGGACCTCGGTCAACAGCTTGTGTCCATTGAAGTGAAAGTCGCCCACCAGTGGCACCGTACAGTTCATCTTGTCGAGCTGCTCACGGATCGCGACGACCTCGCGAGCCGCCTCGGGGGTGTTGACCGTGATGCGGACCATCTCAGAGCCCGCAAAGGCCAGGTCGCGGACTTGGATGGCGGTGGCCACCGCATCGGCCGTGTCCGTGTTGGTCATGGACTGCACCACCACTGGTGCACCCCCGCCAATCTGAACCAGCTTGTCGGCCCACTGAACACGAACACCATGGGTCTGTCGGCGCGGCAAGCTACCGCAGGGCATGGGGCCTGGATCAATCGTCATGGTCGACCTCGGGATTGAAAACGCACGGGTTGTTCTTGGCGCTGCGCAGCCATGCGCCCACTGATCTGTGTCTTGTCCTTGATCTCACCCGCGAGTTGACCACAGGCGGCATCGATGTCATCGCCTCGAGTCTTGCGGATGGTGGTCACGATGCCAGCATCCGACAAGATGGTGGCGAACTGACGAATGGTGGATCGCGGCGAGGCCTTGAGCCCCGACTGTGGAAATGGGTTAAACGGAATGAGGTTGAACTTGCAGTAGACGTCGTGGCTGCGCACCAGATCAATCAGGGCCCAGGCCTGCTCTGGCTGGTCGTTGACCCCATCGAGCATGACGTACTCAAAAGTGATGAAGTCGCGAGGTGCCACCTGCAGGTAACGACGGCAGGCCGCCATGAGTTCGGCCAGCGGATACTTTTTGTTGATGGGTACCAGATCGTCGCGCAGCGCGTCAGTGGGCGCATGCAATGAGACCGCCAATGCGACCGGACAGGCCTGAGCCAGTCGATCCATCATGGGCACCACACCAGAGGTCGAGACCGTGACCCGGCGCCTGGACAAACCATAGGCATTGTCATCGAGCATGAGCCGCAGAGCCGGCACGACGGCATCGAAATTGAGCAAGGGCTCACCCATGCCCATCATGACCACATTGGTCACCGGCGTATCAAGCAGCCGGTTGGCCATGTGCAACTGGCCAATGATCTCGTCGGTGGTGAGGTTGCGGGCAAAGCCCTGGTGTCCCGTTGAACAAAACCGACAGGCCACCGTGCAACCCGCCTGAGACGAGACACACAGCGTGCCGCGGTCATCCTCTGGGATGAAGACCGTCTCAATCGCATTGTTCTGTCCGGCATCCAGCAGCCACTTACGGGTGCCGTCGGCAGACAGATGGTCTTTGAGTATGGGCAGGGTCTGGATACAGGCTAAGGATTCCAGCTCGACCCTAAAGTCCTTGGCCAAGTCGGTCATCACCGAAAAGTCGGTGGCCGTGCGTTGGTGCAGCCATTTGAGCAGCTGCTTGGCCCGGAAAGGCTTTTGGCCAATCCCAGCCACCCAGTCGGTCAGGGCAGCTGGTTCAAACGACAGGAGATTGGTTTTGGCGGGATCGCCCACAACGGTCTGCATGCTGGTCGTGGTGTCTGGAAAGACGACGCTCCCGCCGGCCGCGATTAGCGGCTGTAGACGGCCAGACCAGCGAAGAAGAACGACACTTCTTGGCGGGCGGTGTCGGGGCCATCAGAGCCATGAACAGCGTTGGCATCGATGCTGTCAGCGAAGTCGGCACGGATGGTGCCGGGCTCGGCCTTCTTGGGGTCGGTGGCGCCCATCAGATCTCGATTCTTGGCGATGGCGTTGTCGCCCTCGAGAACCTGAATCATGACCGGACCAGAGACCATGAAGTCGACCAGGTCTTTGAAGAAGGGGCGCTCTTTGTGAACGGCGTAGAAGGCCTCGGCCTCGCCGCGCGACAGGTGACGCATTTGGGCGGCAATGATCTTCAGGCCGGCTTTTTCGAAGCGGGCATAGATTTGTCCAATAACGTTCTTGGCAACGGCATCGGGTTTGATGATCGACAGGGTGCGTTCTACGGCCATGATTTCACTTTCTTTCTTGCCAATTGGCGAAACAATTCAAAAACAAGGGTCTGCTACAAAAACTCTGGTGGAGTTGAATTTTTTGACCGAAACCCCATCTAAGGGGTTCAGGCAATACCCGTTTCAAACCAGGCTAAATCACGCTAAACAGCTTGATTTGTAACGGAAAGTCCTCAATTATAGCCGGTGAGTCTTTCTAAAGGAGATAAAAGACCATGTTTCCATCGTTTAACCAAGTCGGCACCACGGGCCGCTCCGGCCACCTGGATGCCGCGACCCAGAACCGCGTCCTGCGCAACACCTACTGGATGCTGGCTGCCACCATGGTTCCCACTGTGTTGGGCGCCTGGCTTGGAACCGTTATGGGATTCTCTTTCCTGGCGGGCAGCCCCCTGCTGTCTACCCTGCTCTTCTTGGGTGTCGCCTTTGGCTTCTTTTACGCGATCGAAAAAACCAAGCACAGTGCCACCGGGGTGTTCTTGCTGCTCGGCTTCACCTTCTTCATGGGCCTCATGCTCTCCCGCCTCGTTGGCTTTGCCATGGGCATGAGCAATGGCGCCCAGTTGATTGGCGTCGCTGCAGGCGGCACCGGCGTGATCTTTTTCGCCATGGCCAGCCTGTCCACCGCCATCAAACGCGACCTCTCGGGCATGAGTAAATTCCTGTTCATTGGCGTCATCATCCTGCTCGTGGCCTCCGTGGCCAACATCTGGCTGCAGATGCCTGCCCTCATGCTCACGGTGTCCGTACTGGCCCTGGCGATCTTCTCGATCTTTCTGCTGGTGGATCTGCAGCGTGTGGTCAATGGCGGCGAAACCAACTACATCAGTGCCACGCTGGCCGTCTACCTCAACATCTACAACATCTTCAGCAACCTGTTGGTCCTGCTGATGTCGCTCTTTGGCGGCAACCGCGAATAAGGAGAAGTCCGTCACTTCAGGGATCGCGACCAAGCGATCCCATCCTGCAAACGCCCTCCTCTAGAGGGCGTTTGTCATTGGAGCTGTCATTGGAGGCAGCCGATCAAAGACTGCAATCGATTCAACGTGAGCGGTCTGTGGAAACATGTTGACGGCCCCCGCCTGGCTCAGTTGGTAACGACCTTGGTGGACCAGGATCGCAGCATCCCTTGCCAGGGTGGCGGGATTGCACGAGACCATGACGATCCGACTGGGACCCTGGCCATCGAGCGACTGATTGGCCAAGGCCTCTGACAAAGCCTGTGCGCCCTCTCGCGGTGGATCGATCAACACCCGATCAAAGGCGCCCAGCGAATCCAACCAGACGCGATCCACCCGAAACAAGTCCAGACGGCTAAAAGACATTCGCTCACCCAGGCCATGTACCCTGGCATTGGCCATGGCCTGATCGGTCAGGGCCTGACTGCCCTCAATGCCCACCACCTGCTGGGCCCGCCTGGCGAGGGCTAGGCTAAAGTTTCCCAGGCCACAAAAGAAGTCGGCGACTCGGTGATGAGACTGAACATCCAGCAAATCAATGGCCCGCTTGACCAACACGCGGTTGATGGGAAAGTTCACCTGGGTGAAATCCACCGGTGAGAACGGCATGGACAGATCAAACTCGGGCAGCGCGTAGGTGAGGGTTGGCTGGCCTGGACTGATTGGGGCTGCGGTGGCAGGCCCCTTGGGCTGCAGCCAGATCTGAACATGCCACTGCTGCTCAAAGGCCCTGCATTTTTCCAGGTCGTCTTCGGTCAGTGGGCTCAGGTGGCGCATGACGTAGACCTGGGTGTTGTCGCCAACGGCCACTTCCAGCTGTGGGATGTCTCGAACCACCGACAGGCTGCTGATCAGCCGATTGAAGTGTGGCAGCAGCGCCGACACCTTGGGTAGCAACACTTCGCAACTGTCCATCAGGGCCACATGCCAGGTGCCCTTTTCTCTAAAGCCAATGAGCAACTGATCCTTTTTATCGACCCAGCGCACCGACAAACGGGCTCGACTGCGATAGCCGAATGAAGGTCCTCGCAGCGGGGACAAGATGGTGAGTGGTCTGATCTGGCCGATGTGCCAGAGGGCGTCTTCCAAAGCGCGTTGCTTGATGGCGATCTGCGCCTCATTGGTGGCATGCTGCATGGAGCAGCCCCCACAGACACCAAAGTGAGGACAGCGTGGCCGCACGCGGTCTGACGATTCTCGGTGCCAATGAACGGCCTTGGCCTTGGCGTAACGCGGCTGCTCTCGCATCACCTCCACATCCACCCGCTCACCGGTCAGGGCGCCCGCCACAAAGATGACCTTGCCCTCCGCGTGAGCGACACCCTGACCCTCCAGATCAACAGACTCAATGGTGAGGTTGGTCATGACCCGTTGCGCGCGAGGCGCGCCCATGGTGCGTCGGCCCATCTCAGCTGGGCTTCTGGTCTGACCAGGCCGCCAAGAACTTCTGCCAATGGCCACCCTGGAGGGGGCTCTTGGCATCACCAACCAGCTGACTCAGACTCTCACGAACCAGATTACATTCCTGTTGGTAACTGGTGGCAGAAAGCTCACCGCGCATGAGCCGAAAACGCAGATACAACAGATAGGTGTTGACCACGTCGGTCTCGCAGTAAGCGGCAACCGACTCGGCCCGTCCCCCCAGGTACGCATCCCAGACTTTGGCCCCATCCTCACCAAGCTTGCCAGGCAGACCACAGAGCTGGCTCATGGCATCGAGTGGGGCGTTGGCTCGGCCGGTGAAGTTGGCCAGGACATCCATTAAATCCAGGTGTCTGTGGTGATAACGACTCAGGTAATTGTTGAATTTGAAATCGCGGTTCAGGTCACCCTGATCCCAATACGTTGGTGCAGCCAAGCCGTGGACCATCGAGCGGTAATGCAGCACCGGGGCATCAAACCCACTGCCATTCCAGCTCACCAGTTGTGGCGTGTGACGCTCAATGATGCCGAAGAACTGTCGAATCCGGGTTGCCTCGTCGGCATCGCCGATGCCATAACCATCACCTAGGCATCGAACCCGAAAGCCATCGGCATCTCGGAAGGCGCAGCCGACCATCCAGACACGGTGCAGGTGGTGTGGCAAGAACGTCGACTGCCCCGCTGCCTCGCGTTCGGCCATGAGCGCCGCCACGCCATCCGCCTCTGACACTTCCCGGGGAATCAGGCCCAGTCTGCGCAAACCGGCGACGTCAGGAACAGTTTCCAGGTCAAAAACAAGTGTCGGGGTCATCTTGCAAAGATTAGCGATTGGGAAGATAAGCCAAGGGGTCCACGGGCTTACCAGCCTTGCGGATCTCAAAGTGCAGCATGGGTTTCTCAGCGTCCGTCATGCCCAGCTCGGCAATCTGCTGGCCGCGCTTGACCAACTGCCCCTCTTTGACCAGGATGCTGCGGTTGTGGGCATAGGCCGATAGCAGATCACCGTCGTGCTTGACGATAACCAGGTTGCCATAGCCACGCAATCCATTGCCTGCATAGACCACCTTGCCAGCCTCAGCGGCATGGATTGCCTCCCCTGGCGCTCCGGCAATCGCAATCCCCTTGCGTCCACCCTCTGAGAATTGGGAGACCACCTGACCATTGGATGGCCAGCGCCATCCGGTCATTGTGGGGCCAGTCTGTGCTGAGGTTGGTGCTGCTGAGTTAACACCCATGTCACCTGGCTTGCTAGCGGTAGATGGGGCCATGGCGGGCTGATTCGCCTGCGACTGGGCCAACTGAGGCCCAGAGGCCGGTTTTTTAGAGGGTGGTCTTAGCTTGGGATCGCGAATGCGTAACAACTGACCTACGTCAATCAAATTGGGGTCACTGATCTGATTCCACTGCGCCATCTCACGCCAATCCAAACCATGCTCCAGCGCGATTCCGGCCAGAGTATCGCCACGCTTGACGCGATAAAAGCCATCGGGCACTGGGCCAGGGTTGAGCAGACGCATGCCACTGGCGGACTGCTGCTCCAAATCTGGATCCACCGTGACCGACCTAGACTCCACAGGGGCTATTCGCCCCTTTTGGGCACAACCCACCAAAAGAAGGCAGAGCACAGAAGCAGAAAGGCGAAGGAGCGTTTTGTTGTTTTGCATCAGTTCTGGATGCCCCGCAGAATCGGAACAAAGGCTACGGACTCGAATTCAAACGTCTGAAAAGGTTGCTGCGCAAAAGGATCCAATGATCGACGGACCACCTTTAGACGCTGCTCTGGCTGACCCAATGGGGCCACCATGACACCACCCAATCGCAATTGTCTCAACAAATCCACCGGGATGTCAGCCATACCCGCTGCGAGCACGATGACATCGAAGGGGCCAAGTGCGGCGGCGTCTACCAGGCCATCGCCCAAGACCAATCGAAGACGGGAGACATCCAGGCCAGACAGATTGTGTCTGGCCAATTCATGGAGACCGGCGATGCGCTCGACCGAGACCACGTTGGCATACAGCAATGCCATCACCGCCGCCTGATAGCCGCAGCCAGTGCCAACCTCCAGGGCCATCTGCGGGCCATCGGGCACCTGACAGTACTCCCTGGCCAAGGCCTGTGATCTGGCGACCACATAGGGCTGGGAAATGGTCTGCTGAAAACCAATCGGCAGGGCAGTGTCCTCATAGGCGCGGGACGCCAGGGCATCGTCTACAAATCGATGACGCGGCGTCTGGCTCATGGCCTGCAGCACTTGCTCATCCGAAATCCCCTGCCTGGCCAGTCGAGCAACCATGGCCGATCGGAGACGCTCGCTGGCCAGCCCAGGGTTGTCCGAACGCTTGGGTGGCGCTTTGGAGAGGGTCTGGTTCGAGGGGGGCTTGGTAGCGGGTTTGGAAACGGACTGACCCCACTTGGGGGTGAACTGCGTTGGCGGCGGCAGCGTGGCTCGCTCGCCGGGCTTCAGTGCAGGCCGCTTAGCCAAGTGCCCACCTCATCGGTTGCCTGATCGTCCCCCAGGTCTACTCTTAGCGGCGTAACCGATGCATAACCGTTGGCCAGGGCATGAAAATCGGTGCCTGGCCCAGCATCCCGCTGCCCGCCTGGTGGCCCAACCCAATACATGGTCTCGCCGCGCGGCGAACTGGCAGTGACCACGGGCTGCGCAAAATGCCGTCGACCCAAACGACTGAGCACCAATCCCTTCAAATCCGATGGCATCACGCTGGGGATGTTGACATTCAGTAGCCGAGGTTCTGAGAACGGTCGCTCCAGAAGGCCACGCACCACACGCTTGGCGACCACTACCGCGGTCTCTAGGTGATCAAAGCCCCGGTCAGCCAGCGAGAAAGCAACCGAGGGAATGCCCAACAAATAGCCCTCCATGGCCGCGGCCACGGTTCCTGAGTACAGCGTGTCCTCAGCGACGTTCTGGCCATTGTTGATGCCAGAGACCACCAGGTCAGGCCGATGCTTTAGAAAACCGGTCACCGCCACATGAACACAGTCGGTGGGCGTGCCATTGACGTAATGAAAACCGCTGGCTGACTGCCTGACATACAGGGGCCGGTCCAGGGTAAGTGAGTTACTGGCCCCACTGCGATCAGCCTCAGGCGCAACCACGCTGACCTGACCAAACTCTGCCATGGCCTGAGCCAACGCGGCAATGCCAGGCGAAAAATAACCGTCATCGTTGGAGACAAGGATATGCATCAGGCCTGCGCCTCGGGCCAGTCCCGAATATAGGCCTTGAGCATCTTGTTCTCGAAGCTCTGGGCTTCCAAGACAGCGCGGGCCACATCGTGAAAAGAGACCACACCCATGAGCGTCTGGTTATCCATGACCGGCAGGTAGCGCTCGCCGCAGTCGTTCATGACCCGACGCAACTCATCAACCGACATATCCGGCAAGGCCAGTGTAGGGGTCTTGTTCATCACGTCACCCACTCGAATCTCCGACATCGTCGGTGTGGGGCCAGTCCGCTGTTCCCTCTGGCGGGCCGCGAGAACCCGCAGTACTTCCCGAAAAGTCAGCATGCCCGCTAGGCGGCCTGCCTGCATGACCACAACCGATCCAATGTCGTTCTCGGCCATGGTGATCACTGCGTCTGACAGCAAGGTCTCTGGGCCTACTGTGAACAGGGTTGAGCCTTTGACTTTTAAAATTTCGGCGACTTTCATCGGCGGGTCTCCTTGGCTGCTCTTGTTGTTCTGCGCTTCATGCTAGCACTGGCTCCATCAATTGTCGGCATGGAAGCCGTCAGCAAGGCCCCCAGCAGGAACAGCCACCAGCTCAGGTAAGTCCAGATGAGGAGCAGAGGTACCGCCGCCAGGGGGCCATAGACCTGTCGGTAAGTCGGCAAAGCCCCCAGCAGACTGCCGAAGAGTTGCTGGGCGGACTCCGTGAGGACTGCGGCAAACAAGGCGCCAACCATGGCATGACGCATCAAGACCGTGGTGTTGGGCAGGTAGCGGTAACACAGGCCATAGGTCAGCCAGGTCAGCAGCAGGTTCATCCAGTCCCACCAGGCCATGCCGCCTACGGAGAACAGGCGCACATGGCCAGAGGCCAGCCAAGACAGGCCGGCTGTACCAGCCCCGGCCGCCAAGGGTCCCACGATGATCGCCGCCCAGTAAATTAAGAGCCGCTTGATAAAGGCCCGGGGACGGGAGACACCCCAGATCAGGTTTAACGTCTTGTCCAGCGTCAGCATCATCACGGTTGCCGTCAGAGCCAGAAAGACAAAGCCCACCAAAGACAGACTGGCCGCCTTGCGAACAAACTGCTCCAGGTAACGCGAGAGTTGGCCGCCCACGCCATCGGGCAGAAAATGCTGCACGATGAGTTTCTGCAGTGAGATACGGATCTCATCAAAGACTGGAAAGCTGGTGACCAAGGCCAAGGAGACGGTGATCAATGGCACCATTGCCAGCAGCCAGCTAAAGCTGAGGCTGGCGGCGGCCTGACCCAGCCGCAGTTCGTCGGCTCGGCGCCAAATGGTCATCAAAAATGAATTCCCAATGCTGCGCATGATCTGCCTATGATATGGCGCATGAGCCAAACCAATCTGCTAGTCCTGTACTACACCCGTCATGGCGCCACGGCCCAACTGGCCCGAGCCATTGCCCAAGGCATTGAGGCCGTGCCCGGCTGCGTCGCGACCCTGCGAACCGTCCCGGCCGTCACCGCCACCACACAGCCCCTGGATCCTGCCGTGCCAGATGCCGGCCCCCCCTATGTTGAACCGAGCGACCTGGCCCAGTGTCATGGGCTGGCCTTGGGCTCTCCCACCCGGTTTGGCAACATGGCTGCGGCCATGAAGTACTTTGTGGACGGCACCCTAAACGCCTGGCTCTCTGGCGAATTGATTGGCAAGCCAGCTTGTGTTTTTACCAGCACTGGCAGTCTGCACGGCGGACAGGAATCGACCCTGCTGTCGATGATGCTGCCGCTCTTTCACCACGGCATGCTGGTCATGGGTCTGCCCTACTCCGAACCAGCCTTATCGGCGACCAAGACCGGCGGCACACCATACGGCGCCAGCCACCTGGCAGGATCAGATGGCAAGAACCCGGTCTCCGACGAGGAACTGACCCTGGCGCAGGCCCAAGGCCGCCGCCTGGCTCAAGTTGCCCAGAGATTGCGGGTGGGCGCATGACCGACCCATCCACCACGCCCCACTCACCTCAGGAGCACACAGGCTTTCGGTATCGCACTGTGCCGGGCCCTTGGCCCACACTAACGCTGGTGCTATTGCTGACCATGCTGGCCTACGGAGTAGCCTGGGAGACCGTCTGGGATCCGCTGCGCGAGGGCTCTTGGCTGTGGCTCAAGGTGTTGCCGTTGGCTTTTGCCATCCCGGGTCTACGTCACGCACGGCTCTACACCTTTCAATGGCTCTCACTGCTGATCTGGCTCTATGTCTGCGAGGCCCTGGTTCGCATCATCGCCCCGGACCCGTTGGAGCGATGGCTCTCAGTGGGCTGGTTGGTGCTGTCGCTGCTACTGACCATCTGTATCTTCACTGGCACCAAAGCGGCGCGACTCAAACCTCGACCGCTGGATCCCGACGCCAGACGCTAATGGGGGACTGGCCCTCGCACATGGCACGCCGCCAGGCGCGTGCACCGGGTTGTCCATGGAACAAGCCATGCCAGTGTCGGGCCATGGACTTGGCCGACTGGCTCGGGCAAACCCGATGAGCCAAATACTGATCTAGAGCAGCGATCACATCCTCGCGCTGAGCGGGACGAGCCGATGCCCTGGGGCCATCGGCAAACCACTGGGCATCGAGTGCCCTGAGAAGCCATGGGTCGTGGTAGGCCGCCCGTCCCAGCATCACCCCATCGACAGCCGGTCCCTCGTCGCTGTCCCGAAGAAAGTCGTTGGCCTGATCGCTCTGGGAGATCCCGCCATTGGCCACCAAGACCGCCTCTGGAAAATCTTTTTTGAGGGCGCGCACCACCGACCACCTCAATGGCGGTATCTCCCGGTTTTCCCTCGGAGACAGACCCTTGAGAATCGCGCCTCGTGCATGAACGACAAAGACCCGACACCCCACTGCAAAGAGTTGGCCAACAAAGTCGCGAACAAAGCCATAGTCGTTCTGATCGTCCACCCCAATGCGATGCTTGACCGTGACCGGCACCGATACCGCGTCTTGCATGGCCTTGATGCCATCGGCCACCAGGTTGGGCTCCTTCATCAGGCAGGCACCAAAAGCCCCTTTTTGCACCCGCTCGCTCGGACAGCCACAGTTAAGGTTGATCTCGTCATAGCCCCAGTCGGCCCCTATCTTGGCGGCCCGTGCCAGGTCCTGCGGTTCGCTTCCACCGATCTGCAGGGCCACCGGATGCTCAGACGGATCAAAGTCCAGCAGTCGGGGCAGGTCGCCATGCAAGATCGCGCCTGTGGTGATCATCTCGGTGTACAGCAGGGCATGCGGCGCCAACAGACGATGAAAGAATCTGCAGTGGCGATCCGTCCAATCCATCATCGGCGCGACACAGAGTCGATAGGGGTCAGCCCAAGCCGTCTTCAGACGGACCATGCTCATGAGCGAAGCGCCATCTGGTCTAACGCCTGCCAGGCCGCTCTGAGCTGATCCAACAGATCCTCTGCAATCAATCCCATTCCACCCCCCTGAGCGACAGCCAATCGCGCCGCTTGGCGCTGCAGCCAGCAGCCGGCACCAGCAGCCTGTTGGGCTGTTAAGCCTTGGGCCAACAAACCAGCGATGAGCCCCGCCAACACATCGCCCGTGCCAGCGGTCGCCAGCCAGGGCATATCGCTGGCATCGTGCCCCCAACAGTCTCCGCCTGGAGAGGCGATCCAGGTCTGAGATCCTTTTCTGACTACCACGGCACCGATAAACGCTGCTGCCTCGCAGGTTCGAGAAACCTGGTCATCCGATACAGGCACAACCGATCCAAACAATCGCTCAAACTCGCCGGCATGTGGGGTCAAGACCACGCGTTCGCCCCAGGGGGCTAACAGAGCTCTGAGTTCTTCTGGTCGATCCGCAAAGGCCGACAGGGCCCCGGCATCGAGCACCCAATGACGCCCATCGGTCTGGGCAGCCATGGCCTGAGCTATTCTCGCCCGCTGTTGAGAGCCGTCACCCGAGACCAACCAGCCCGAACCGAGCAGAACCGCGTTGATGCGGTGATCCGCCAGTGGCACCAACACATCGCGGTCTTGATGCGCGATCCACAACAATTGGGATCCCGCGCGACAGGCCAAGCCCGGCCACTGCTCAGGCTGACAGAGCAGACTGACCAGACCAGCTCCTGCTCGCTGGGCCGCGCCTGCAGCCAGGCAAGCCGCCCCCACCAACTCACCCGTGATGACCGCGACATGACCATAGTCGTATTTATTCTGGTCGGGCCCACGGCGAGGTATGGAGGCCCGCCACAAAGATGGCGAATTCTCTCTTGGGGTCCACTGGGCGCTCAAACTCATGTGACCATTCTGCCATCGACGCTCGGTCATTCGGACCGGTAAACTGGCGCCTTCAGCAGGCCCGCGCCTCCGTAGCTCAGTGGATAGAGCATCCCCCTCCTAAGGGGAGGGTCGCACGTTCGATTCGTGCCGGAGGCGCCATCCAATTGGTATAAAGCCATGAGCCCCATCCTAAACATAGCCGCCTATCGTTTCTGGCCCATTGAGAAGCCCGCTGACCTGCGCGAGGCGCTGCTGGCCACTGGGCAGGCCCTGGGCATCAAGGGCACCATCCTAGTCACCCCAGAGGGGCTCAATGCCTTTCTGGCAGGGCCGGAACCGGTGGCCCGTGAGATGCTGGCAACTCTTAGGGCGGTACCAGGCTTTGCCGAGCTCGAAGCCAAGGAGAGTTGGTCGGCAGACATTCCCTTTAAGCGGTTTAAGGTCAAACTCAAAAAAGAAATCATCCGCATGGACCACCCGACGATTCGACCGGTCGAGGGACGGGCGCCAGCCGTGGATGCCAAGACATTGGCCCGATGGCTAGACCAAGGCCATGATGACCAGGGTCAGCCCGTGGTCATGCTCGACACGCGCAATGACTTCGAGGTGGATTTCGGTAAGTTTGAGAACACCATCGACTGGCGCATTCAGAAATTCACGCAATTTCCCCAGGCCGTCCAAGACCATTTGCATGAACTCCAAGATAAGACGGTGATCAGTTACTGCACAGGTGGCATTCGCTGCGAGAAGGCTGCCATCTACATGCAGAACCTGGGCCTGAACAACGTGCTGCAGCTAGAGGGTGGGATCCTGAAATACTTTGAAGAGACAGACGGCCGTCACTGGGAGGGCAGCTGCTTTGTCTTTGATGAGCGAGAGGCGCTTGAGCCCAGCCTAAACGCTACCAACACCAAGCTCGCGCTGCCCACGCCAAGCTAATCGCTTAGCTGGGTTGGCCGGTTTAGCCGGGAAAGAGCCCTGTGCTCAGGTAGCGATCGCCGCGGTCGCAGACGATAAAGACCACGGTGGCATTTTTCAGGTCTTGCGCCAATCGCAACGCCACATGACATGCGCCTGCGGCTGACGGTCCGCAAAACAGCCCATCCTCAACGGCAAGCCGACGAGCCATCGCCTCAGCATCGGCCTGACTGACCTCCTCAATCTGATCGATGAGGGCCTTGCTGCGAATCGGCGGGACGTACTCGGGTGACCATTTACGAATGCCCGGAATCGATGAGCCGTCCGTGGGCTGCGCTCCAATGATTTGTATGGCCGGGTTGCGCTCTTTGAGATAGCGCGAGACACCGGTGATGGTCCCCGTAGTACCCATGGCAGAGACAAAGTGGGTCACGCGCCCCTGGGTCTGCTCCCAAATCTCTGGCCCGGTTCCTTCGTAATGGGCCATCCAGTTGTCGTCGTTGGCAAACTGATCCAGGACACGACCCTGCCCCTGGGCCTGCATCTGGTTGGCCAGGTCTCGAGCGCCTTCCATGCCCTGCTGCTGGGTCACCAGAATCAGTTCTGCACCAAAGGCCTTCATGGCCTGACGACGTTCAATCGACAGGTTGTCCGGCATGATCAGGACCATTCGGTAGCCTCGGATGGCCGCAGCCATGGCCAATGCAATGCCCGTGTTGCCGCTGGTAGCCTCGATCAGGGTATCGCCAGGTTTGATCTCGCCACGCGCCTCGGCCCGAACAATCATGGACAAGGCAGGCCGATCCTTGACCGAGCCAGCGGGGTTGTTGCCCTCGAGCTTGCCCAGGATGACATTGCCCGATGCGCTGACCGACGCCGGCACCACACGCCGAATGGCCACCAGCGGTGTCTGGCCAACAGCCGTCTCGATGGTGGGATATGGCACTGACGATTGGGTCATGGTTTCTTTCTCTTCTTGGGCTGTGCACCGACATGCTGGCAGCCCGGCAGATCAGTGGCCAGAATGACATCGGCCAGCTTCTGTACGGCCGCCTGACGAGCAAAACTGCGGCGGCTCACCATGACCACCCGACGCGTTGGCACGGGCTTTTCAAATCCAATGTGAACCAGCATGGGGTCTTTGGCCAGAGACTCCACAGCCATTTTGGGCAAGACCGTAATCCCCAGGCCCGAGGCCACCATATGCCGAATGGTCTCTAAGGAGCTGCCCTCAAACGACTTCTGGATACCACCTGAGTTCTGAGCGTAACGAGCAGCCTCTGGACAGACCTCAAGCACCTGATCTCGAAAGCAGTGACCAATGCCCAGCAACAACATCGTCTCTTTCTCGAGATCACTCGAGGCCACTGCCTTTTTAGTCGTCCAGGCATGGCCCTTGGGCACGGCCACAACAAAATCCTCGTCATAGAGAGGCAGTACCTCAAGGCCGGTGGTATCGAAGGGCTCTGCCAAAATCGCCACATCGATCTCGCCATTTCGAAGCTGCTCGAGGAGTTTGTGGGTCTGGTTTTCAAACAGGATCAAGGGCATGCTGGGGTGTTTGCGGATCACGGACTTCATGATTCGCGGCAGCAGATAAGGCCCAATGGTAAAGATCACACCAACGGTGAGCGGACCATTAAGGGGATCGCGCCCCTGGACGGCCAGGGTCTTGATCTTGGCCACCTCGTCCAGAACCAACTGGGCCTGAGACACGATCTCATTGCCAATCGGCGTGAGGGTGACCTCGGCGCCGCCACGCTCAAAAATCTGCGTGCCCAGCTCGTCCTCAAGCTTCTTGATGCTAATCGACAGGGTCGGCTGGCTCACAAAGCAAGCCTCGGCTGCTCGGGAAAAATGGCGCTCTCTGGCCACTGCAACAATGTAACGAAGCTCAGTCAGGGTCATCTAGGTACTCGTCAGAAGGTCATCTGCCTGATGGGCCCAGCGATCTAACAGGTCATGCAGCTGATCCATCGATACCCCCATGGCTTTTCTTGCAACTGGATCTGACCAGGCTGCGATGAGACGCTGCCCATAGTTCACTGCAAAGGCCACCAGGTCTTGGTCTCGAGTTAGATCGCTAAACCTCAGGCTTGGTTCGCCTGATTGTCGCATGCCAAGTAACTCACCAGGACCTCGCTGGGCCAGGTCTCGATTGGCCAGTTCAAAGCCATCGTCGGTCTCGTAGAGCGCCCTCAGACGCTGCCTGGCCGCCTCGGACAACGGCTCATCGAACAACAAAATACAGCTGCTCTGGCCGGTACCGCGCCCCACCCTCCCCCGGAGCTGGTGCAGTTGAGCCAGGCCAAAACGCTCGGCATGGTCGATCACCATGAGCCTGGCCTGGGGCACATCCACGCCCACCTCGATCACGGTGGTGGCCAGCAACACGCGCAGCTCTCCGCTGGCAAACCGGGCCATCACCGCCTGCTTGTCCTTCGCTGGCATACGCCCGTGAACGACCCCAAGGCGGTCTCCCAGCAAAGGGGCCAGCCAGGCCTGGGTTTCCTCCAGGGCCAATAGGGCTCGCTCGGCGTCCTGCTGCTCCTCGATGACCGGGCAGACCCAGTAGGCCTGCCCATCCTGAGTGTCAATGTAGTGCAGCAGGCGCTGCGCCAATTCCTCTCGCTTGGACATGGCCATCAGTCGAGTCCGAATGGGCGTGCGGCCTGGCGGACGTTCATCGATCACCGACACATCCAGATCGGCCAGAAAGGTCATGGCCAGGCTTCTGGGAATGGGTGTGGCCGACATGCCAATGGTGTGCGAGACCAGACCATCGACGGTCTCGCGCAAGGCCAGTCTCTGGCCTACGCCGAATCGATGCTGCTCGTCGACCAGGGCCAGCCCCAGCCTGTGAAAGTTCACTGACTTTTGAATCAGGGCGTGCGTGCCCACCACCACCTGGGCCTGACCCTCACTGATCTGAGACAGGGCCTCCCGACGAGCAGCCGCTGGCATGCCCCCTTTGAGCAGCAGAACGGTGATCCCCAGTGGGTTCAACCAGTCACATGCCTTTTGAAAAAGTTGCTGGGCCAAGATCTCGGTGGGGGCCATCAGGGCCGCCTGCCAGCCTGCCCCGACGGCCTGGGCTGCGGCCAGAACGGCCACCACCGTCTTGCCACTGCCCACATCGCCCTGGATCAGGCGATGGGCTGGACGCGACTGTTCCAAGTCTTGGCTGACCTGCTTCCAAGCCCGCTGCTGGGCGCCAGTTAACTGAAATGGCAAGGCAGCCAGCAGGCGGTCACACAAGCCCTGCTGGTCGACCAAAGCGGGGGCCTGCCGAACAGCCCGACGGGCCCTAGCCCGACGCAGTGCGATCTGCTGGGCCACCAACTCGTCGAGCCGAATCCGCCGCCAACACGGCTCCAACTCGGCTGGCCCATGGGCATGAATCGGTGGCCTGTGAAGGGTCTGAATGGCCCTGGGTAGATCGGGCAGTCCCAGCGCCTGTAAAGTCTGCTGATCCAGCCACTCGGCCGGCATGGCACTGGCCAGCGCCTGGGAAATGTGTCGGGCGATGACTGGCTGTGTGAGGCCCTGGGTGGTGGGATAGATCGAGACCAGGGTTGGACTGACCGGTTGGTCGGGCTCCAGCCAACCCCAACGAATCTTGGGGTGAATAAATTCCAACCCATTGGGAGCCCGACGGGCCTGACCGATGAATCGCAACTGTTCGCCTGGCACAAATCGTTGACGCAGGGACTCGTTGAAATAGATAAAACGAAGACCCGCCTGGGTGAGGTCATCCTGAACCAACACCACCAGCATACGACGGGGCTTAAAGACCACCTGGGCTGCTAGCACCGTGACCTGACACTGAACCGTCTGTCCAGGCAGCACAGCACCCAGTGGAACGACCTGCGACTCGTCTTCGTAACGCAGCGGAAAATGCAGCACGCGGTCGATCGGTCTGAGCAGCCCGAGCTTGACCAGTCCGGCTTGCAGCGGACGGGACTTGACCGTCGCTGCGGCCGGCATGCTTAGGTGATCACCATGACCGCTTCGGCCTCAAAGGCTGCTCCACGAGGCAGGCTGGCCACCCCAACTGCCGCACGGGCTGGATAGGGCTGATCAAAATACTGGGCCATGATCTCGTTGACCTTGGCAAAGTGCGCCAAGTCGGTCAGAAAGAGATTGACCTTCACCACATCGTTGAGGCTACCGCCAGCCGCATGGGCCACTGCTGCGAGATTTTTAAAGGCCTGATGGATCTGCTGCACCACGCCCTCGGGGGAATCATCGCCCACCAAGGTCATGGTGGCGGGGTCCAAGGGAATTTGTCCCGACAGCCAAACGGTCTGACCCACCTTGACCGCCTGTGAGTAGGTGCCAATGGCCGCTGGTGCATCTGGGGTTGAGACGATCTGTCGCGTGGTGCTCATGCAGTACTCCTAGGTTTTAAAAGTTTCCATGTGAATCTGGTTAGGCTTGAAGCCATGCTTCGTCAATGCAGCCTGAACAGTCTGCATCATCGGTGGTGGTCCACAAACCAACACCTGCCAGCCAGCTGGGTCCTGCGGCAACAGCGGGCCAAGGCCCTGGGCATCGGTCTGACCCACCCGGCCAGTCCAGTCGGCAGTGGGTTCAGACACCAGACAATCCACCCTTAGCCCAAGGCCAGGTATGTCGGTGAGTTCATCATTCGAGAAAAATTGCCCTGGATGGCGGTGGCCGATCACCAGCTGCGTCACCAACTGGCCTTCATACGCTGTCACCCAATCGCGACGGGCCTGCAAGACCGACAGCAAAGGCGCCAAGCCTATACCCCCAGCGACCAGCAGCAGGCGGGGGGCGTCGATCAGACCACGCCCAAACGTTCCATACGGTCCATCCAGGTACACGGTTCGCCCTGGCGAGCAGTGCTGTCCCAAAGACTTGGTGAAGTCGCCGACCGCCTTGATCAAAAACGTCAGCGCCACTGGTCCTGGCTGTGAGCCTGGCCGGGCTGGCGCCGACGCGATCGAAAAGGGATGGTCATGCAGTCCAAAGGCCGAGTCGGTCTTGATCCAGACGAACTGGCCGGCCTGATAATTGAAGGGGGCACCGCTCACCTGCTGGAGACGAAGACGCCAAGTTCGGTCTGCAACCTCTTCTAGGCCAATCACCCGGAAGGGGCGCCGTCGCAGGACCCAGGGGCGGACGATATAGATCCAGGCCAAGGCCAGCAGACCGACAGCCGTAAAGGCCACCAAAGCCCACTGCACAGCTGGGATGGTCTGGCCAAGCCAACCGCCTGACTGGGCATGGGCCAGGCCCAGCCCCAAGGCACCGATCGCCAAAAGACCGTGCGAGCGTCGCCAGGCCTCATAGCGCATGGGTAGCTCATCGCGCGAGAGGGCCATGACCACCACCGCAATCAGCGCGAAGAGGGCCAGAAACCCCAGACCGAGCCCGCTGCCCGACATGCGGATGTCACCCAGAAAATAAAAGAGGGGATGCGCCATGAACAGGATCAACACCACCCGGCCGACCATCTGGTGAAGCCGCATGACGCCGTCAATCGACCAACGGCCAGTGAACCAGGAAAAACGGCCAGATAGCAGGCATTCGACGGCCAGAAGTCCCATGCCCACTAAACCCGCCCATGAGGAGAGGTGCGCTAGAAAATCGGTCATCGGCATGGGTTCAAGGGTTTTCCCATCGGGTTTTCATGGGTCTGGTTGTTTATTATTGAAGACTTTCTCTTTAACGCCTAAATCAAGCCTCGCGAGTCGGCCATGAATCAAATTCTCCAGTACATCAACGGTGCATCAGTCTCCGGTGCCAGCCAGCGTTTCCAAGACATTACCAATCCCGCTACGGGTCAGGTGACCGGCCGGGTCCAACTGGCCTCACGCAATGACGTAGCCAAGGCAGTGGCCAACGCCCAAGAGGCTTTTGCCAGTTGGTCACAGGTGCCGCCGCTGCGCCGGGCCCGGATCATGTTTAAGTTTCTGGACCTGCTGAACCAGCACCGTGATGAGCTGGCCAAGTCCATTACCGCAGAACATGGCAAGGTCTTTACAGACGCCCAGGGTGAGGTCACCCGAGGCATCGAGATCGTTGAATTTGCCACCGGCATTCCACAGCTGCTCAAAGGCGACTACACCGAACAAGTCTCTACCAACATCGACAACTGGACCATGCGCCAGCCTCTAGGGGTGGTCGCGGGTATCACCCCATTTAACTTCCCCGTCATGGTACCCATGTGGATGTACCCCGTGGCCATCGCCTGCGGCAATACTTTTGTGCTCAAGCCCAGCCCCATCGATCCAAGCCCCAGCCTGTTGCAGGCTGAGTTACTGAAAGAGGCCGGTCTGCCAAATGGCGTCTTCAACGTCGTTCAGGGCGACAAAGAGGCGGTCGATGCGCTGTTGGATCACCCCGATGTCAAGGCCATCAGCTTTGTCGGATCCACGCCAATTGCCAATTACATTTACGAGACCGGTGCTCACCACGGCAAGCGGGTGCAGGCGCTCGGTGGTGCGAAGAACCACATGGTGGTCATGCCCGATGCAGACGTGGATCAAGTCGTCGACGCCCTGATTGGCGCGGCCTATGGCTCAGCCGGTGAGCGCTGCATGGCGATCTCCGTGGCCGTCATGGTCGGTGATGTGGACCAGAAGGTCATGCCCAAGCTGGTGGAGCGCACCAAATCGCTGAAGGTTCTCGATGGCATGAACCTGGCGGCGGAGATGGGGCCCATTGTCACAAAGGCGGCTCATGATCGGATCACCGGCTACATCCAGGCGGGTGTCGAAGAAGGTGCCAAACTTTTGGTGGACGGTCGACAGTTCGATTCTAAGCAGACCGGCACTGGCTGCGAAAGAGGCTTCTGGATGGGTGGCAGCCTGTTTGACCAAGTCACCCCCGACATGAAGATCTACAAAGAAGAAATCTTTGGCCCCGTGCTGTCCTGCGTGCACGTGAAAGACTTCGCTCAGGCCGTTGATCTCATCAACGCCCACGAGTTTGGCAACGGCACCAGCTGCTTTACACGTGACGGCAACATCGCCCGTGAATTCGCCCGGCGCATTCAGGTGGGCATGGTGGGCATCAACGTGCCCATTCCTGTGCCCATGGCCTGGCATGGCTTTGGGGGCTGGAAGCGCTCTCTCTTTGGTGACATGCATGCCTACGGCGAAGAGGGCGTGCGGTTCTACACCAAACAGAAATCCATCATGCAGCGCTGGCCCGAGAGCATTGCCAAGGGGGCAGAGTTTGTCATGCCCACCTCGAAATAGACACAGACTGGTCTTGAGATCTGGGGATTTCGGTTCGCTAGGTAGCGGACCGCCCCCGAAGAGCCAGCAGTCCAAAACGCAAGGCCAAGTAGCCCACCAGCACGCCACCCAGATTGCCCATCAACAGGTAGGCCATGGTCTGAACGCTGGGCGAGGGCGTGTCCTCGCCGGCCCAATGCCAGATGAGTGCCCGCAGCGTCACATTGAATAGGCAGGCTAGGAAGGCAAAAACAGCCAGTGTCTTGGGGCAGGCGTTGACCTCAATACCCGGTCGCCACTTTCGGACCACCAACAGGGCCAGCAGCGGGGCCATGGCGGCGGTCAGAGTCGAGAGCAGCATGACTGACAGAGACAGGTCTTTGAAAACCAGTTGAGTCAGCAGGTGCCCCAGACCAACCCCGATCGCCCCTGCCACGCCAGCAGTGGCCACCGCTACCACTCGTATGAAAGCCGGCAGGTAAATCAGGTAGACAAAGTCTGGGATGACCTCAAAGAAACCACGAATGCCGACATTGGCCCAATAGGCCAAAAAGAAAGCCAGCGCATAGCCAGCGATCCAACGATCCGCATGCTGCAGAGGCCAGAGTGGCCCAAAGTCATACCACCGCATTGGTCAGTCTCTCCCACCCCTACTTTTTATTATCTGGGGATGAGTAAAGACTATCAGAACCACGCTAAATAAAAAGTGTCCCTTGGTACTTAATCGCAGCAGTCGGACCCTGAGCGTCTAGGCGGACCTCTGGGCCTTGGCGGTTAGCCAAAGACCACCTGCAATCAAGACAAAGCCCAAGGCGTGGTACCAGTGAGGGGCTTCAGACAACAGCACGAGGGACAGAATCGCGGTAAACAAGGGAATGAGGTTAGCGGCCATGCCGGTCACCGCTGGGCCTGTTCGCGCAACGGCCAGACCCCAACATCGATAAGCCAAAATCGCGGGGCCTACGGCTACATAGACGACCCCCAACACCAGAGGCCAACTCCAGGCCAATGTCTGACCCGTACCCGCACCTTGACCAATCCACATCCACTCCAGAGCAGCAAACAGCGCACACCAAACCAACCCCATCACGGTCTGCGCCTGTAAGTGGGCCGCCCAGTCAGCCTGAATGTCCGGGTCAGCACCTCCCGGCCAAGGCCTGGCCAAGAGCCAGCTGTACCAGGCCCACAGAATGGAGGCCAGGACCATGAGCAGGTCTCCCGGTACCAATGACAACGCCAGGAGTCTGTCCAACTCCCCTCGACTGAGTACCACCATCACCCCAAGCATCGAGAATGCGACTCCGAGCCATGACAATCGGGCTACCGCCTGGCCATAAAACAGACGACCCATCAGCAAGGTAAACAACGGAATGGCAGAACTCACCAACGTCACATTGATGGGACTCGACGTTTCCAGCGCCTGATAGAGCAGCGTGTTGTAGCAGCCCATGCCCAGAAAGCCCAACAGCATGTAGCGTGGCCAATTTCGCCAGAGCGCGGAGTTCGGTCGCAATACCCATCCACCCAGTGGGATCAAAAGGGCAAAGACCAGACCCCACCTCAGCAAGTTGAGCATAATGGGGGGCACGAGATCCTGGAGCAACCTCGCCACCAACGCATTGCCGGCCCACAGCAGTGGTGGTGTCATGAGCAACGCCACTGTCCCTAGGCCGAGAACTTGGCCAGCAGGCGATGGCGAGAATTGCGGTCCGGTCATCTCATCATTTTGAACGAGCTTTGCAGTCTTCACCCAACCCTCACCACTCAACGATTCCAAGACCCATGTCCAGCCCCAGTTTCAAAGTCGATGTCCAAGTCACCTACCTGCCCCACGAGTCAGCACCCGATGATGACCTCTGGGGATTCGCCTATACGATCACCATCACCAACACCGGCGATATTGCCGCTCAACTCATGGGCCGGCACTGGGTCATCGATGACTCCAGAGGAAACCACCAAGAGGTCAAGGGCCTGGGTGTGGTGGGCAAGCAGCCCTATTTACAGCCAGGCGAGTCCTTTCAGTACACCAGTGGCACTCGGATTAAGAGCCCGGTGGGCAGCATGCAAGGGCGGTATTTCTGTATAGCCGATGACACCACCACGTTTGAGGCCGTGATTCCAGCCTTTGCACTGAAAGCAGAGGGTGAAGAGACCGCCCGGGTGCTTCATTAAAACTATCGACCACAAGCTAACCAGAGGGTTGTAATCGCTCCGGTCAGCGGGGCGGGACGGTTGGCAATTTGAATATCTCCGCCCCATAGTTCAGTCAGGTTTTTAGAAAGCAACAAGCCCAGACCAAGACCTGTAGGTTTCTGGGAGGTCCAAGGTTCCCCAAAGCGCCCTAAGAGGGCCTCCGGGTACCCTGGTCCATTGTCCTGAATCTCGATCATCGTGCACTCGTTGGTGGTTCCGGGGCGTTGGCGTCGCTGAACTTGAATGGACACTCTCGCATCTGCGATCGAAGCATCCGCTAGGGATTCAAAAGAATTCTTGACGATGTTTAGAACAACCCGCTGCAGCATGACATCATCGGCCATGACGACAACCTCTTTGGCAGCCTCCAGGGAGAATTCCAGTTGTACGCCACGTGTCTTGGCATCACTCTGACAGACGGAAACGACGTCCGCTAAGCAGTCAAACAACGCCACTGGTTTACCCTCTGGGTCATTCTGAACCATCAAACCCCGGAGAGATGCGAGCAGATCCTCAGCCTCTCGCGTCGAACGTTGCAGTCGTCCCAACGAAGTCTCAACGCCCAGTTCAGAAGACCGCCCCCCAAGACGATGCTGGATGCTGCCAATACTCACTTGGAGGGTCTGAATGAGGTTGCTGAACTCATGGGTCAGCATGCCGAGAAAGGACGACAACATGGAGTGCTTGGTCATGTCGGCGCTCTGGAGTACGAACCGGTCTCGGCGGGCCACCAAGTGACGCGCCTGCCGACTCTCATCGTTGGAGCGCTCCAAGGTATAGATCCAGTGCGCCAGACTCAGAAAGATAGGCCCGACAATCGCCATGAAAGAAAACAAATTGGCGGCCCACCCAAATCGAAAAATATCCATCCGGCCAGGTTGTCCGGAGAGCATAAAGTCGATCAGCCGCGGAAGTGCGGATAGGCCGTACGCCGCTAACACAAGCATCATGACGGTGAGACTCTTTCGACCCGTCTGACGACGTATTCTCCAAATCAACAGAATCAATAGGGTGGTCATCGCGGGAATCACAACGCTCATCCAGACAAACCCGTAATGAACCGGCCACGCCAACAGAGAGGACAAGGTACTGAGCACCAACAAGGCCGGCACAACAGCCCAACCAAGCCTCACAATCCTCCAGTCCGCGCGCAGCTGAAGCAGGAAAAACGAGGCCATACAGAGGTGGGTCAGACCAGCACTTAGCCAGACAAACTCGTGACTCCAGTAACGTGGTATCCAGGGTCGCAGCGCTGTTAGGCCCCCCGCAAGTGCCCAAAAAGTCATGCCAACCAGCCAGATCACGCTGGCTCGATCCGGGTATCGCCGCATCGAGAGATAGGCGCCCAGGGGCAAAACAGTCTGGGTGGCCAGCGTTACCGCAATCAACAACAGGATGGCTGACTCTTGGGTCATGACCGTGATGACCTATTCTAGGTCTGCCCTGCCAAGTACTGCTGATAAAGCGCCGCAAGCTGGGCTAGGTTACGGGCGTTAACCTTCCTCATCACGTTGCTTCGGTGCATTTTGACGGTTCTCTCCGTAATGCCCAACTCATGTGCAATTTCATTTCCCCGCTGCCCCATGAGTACCATTTGCAGAACTTCTTTCTCCCGACTCGTCAGTCGGTCGAACATGTCTGGTCTTACATCTCCTTTGAGCGAGGCAGGCGAGGGAGTGGCCTGCCTACTGGCAAAACAATGCTCAACCTTCCGGAGCAAATCAACCATATCGACCGGTTTAAGCAAAAAATCATGTGCACCGGCCTTTAGGGCGGAAATGGCCTCAGAGACCCGACTTTCGCCGGATAAAAAGATAACGGGCATGTTGCACAGGCGTTTGACGCTTTGAAAAACATCTAAGCCAGTCAAGCTGCCAGATAACCGCATGTCAAACAGGCCCACGTGAGTGCGGTGAGAATCAGCGCATAGGGTTGGCAGAGCCGATAGCAAGTCGGCCGCTGAGTCAAAACCATGGACGTCGTATCCCTGGGCCTGAAGCGTCTCGGATATGACCGCTCGGACGCTGGCGTTGTCCTCCAGATAGAGAACTGTCTTTGAGGGGGCCGGGCGGGCATTTATCTTGGAAGTGTCGCACCAAACAGGGGCGAGAGACCTGTCTAAAAGGGCAGATCCAAGGCCGACCCCCCGCTTCTCACCCCAGATGTGACCCTTCTGACGTATCCGAAGTAATGGAGATGCCCTAAGATGCCCTAATGAACGAATTGTCGAAAAACCTGAACCATCAGTTGTTAGAGCTCAGGTACGCACTTCGCAACTATCGGCTCACCAGGCGACAGCCGCTATTTGACGTGGCAGCCGAACTCGACATCCCGGCACCGGTTCTAATCTCAATTGAGAACAACGAACCTGTTGATGCATCGATAGAGGAACTCACCCAATGGCTGACGAGACTGCGGCGGGTTGTTCAAGCTCCGGGGACACCCAGTCTCTTGGTTCCCCCATTTCTAAGAGGCTAATACACGTCAGATCGGGGACCGCAGGTTACCCTAGGCGTGATGAGCACCGAGTCCACCGATCACCCGAGCCTTCGCGTCTTCTATGATGGGGCCTGCCCACTCTGCCGGAAGGAAATCGCGGTCTACCAACGGTCTGACCGAGCACAGGCCATTGAGTGGTGCGATGTGAGTGACCCGCACATCACGGCACTACCGCTGCCCAGGGAGACCCTGCTCGCCAGGTTTTATGTTCAGCAGATGGATGGACAGTTGATCAGTGGCGCTCGGGGCTTTATCCAGGTCTGGCGTCAACTGCCTGGCTGGCGATGGCTAGCGTTGCCCGCCAGCATGCCAGGTGTACCGACACTCATGGAGTGGGCCTATCTTGGTTTTCTTCGCATACGCCCAAGGATGCAGCGGTTATTCCGCAGGTAAGTAAAACGTGAGCAGCACAAAGGCCGGTCATTGCTCCACCCAGTGGGGCCCCCTTGATTGGTCAGAGTCATGTCAAATCCTTTCCAATCAGGACGCGGTGATGCGCCAGATCGTAGCGAGTATCGGTGACAGTCAGCTGCGATCACGTGGCGAACCCTTTACCTGCCTGGCCCGTTCGATTGTTGGCCAACAGATCTCTGTCAAGGCCGCAGATGCCGTCTGGTTCCGACTGTGTGGGCTGCTAGGCCAACAGCCTGATCAGCCCTTGCAGCCAGGCAGACTCATTGATGCGAGGGTGAACATTCGTGCCGCTGGCCTGTCCGCTAAAAAATCTGACTACCTATTAGACCTGGCCAACTGGTTTGCTGGCGACCCAGCCCTGTCCAATCGACTCGCAACCCTCTCGAACGAGCACGTGATTGAGCTCCTCACCGACAGGCCCGGCATCGGGCCATGGACCGCCCAGATGTTTCTGATCTTTACGCTCATGAGGCCAGATGTCTTTCCAGCAGATGACCTGGGCGTGCTCAAAGCGATTGAAATACTGTATCGCAATGAACTACCGACGCTACAATCCAACCCCACGCTGGCACAGCGAAAAAAGCGCGCACTGGCTTTTTCAGAGCGCTGGGCTCCCCATCGAACGGTCGCCACCTGGTTGCTCTGGCGCAGCCTAGATCCTGTACCAGTTGAGTACTGATCAGACTGTGTTCAAGTCCCTCGGCTCCTTACCCAAGACGGTCTGGCTGATCGGTCTGATCAGCTTCGTCAACGACACAGCGAGCGAGATGCTCTTCCCGATCCTGCCGCTATTCCTGACCAGCGTGCTCATGGCGGGACCTAGGGCACTGGGGCTCATCGAGGGCATTGCAGACGCTGCCTCGAGCATGCTCAGGCTGGCATCAGGCGTCTTTGTCGACAAGCTCAGTCGTATCAAACCATGGCTGCTGGTGGGATATGGAATGGCCAGTATCAGTCGACCACTGACCATCCTGGCCACCAGTTGGACCATGGTGATCGGCATTCGATTGGCAGACCGAATTGGCAAGGGCTTGAGGAGTTCTCCCAGAGATGCGCTCCTGGCCGCATCGGTTGATCGCCGGCAGCATGGGCTGGCCTTTGGCTTTCATCGGGCCATGGACAACGGCGGAGCGGTGCTGGGACCCATCTTGGCGTTTTTCCTGCTGCAGGCGCAGGTCTCATACGAGAACATTTTCCTGCTGGCCATTGTTCCAGCCATGATCTGTATTGGCTTGGTCCTGGCCCTGCCCGAGGCGACACTGGCCGAACAGGCCAAGCCAGTCCCCCTATCGATTGACTGGCGTTATCGCCAACTGCCCCTTCCGTTGCGACGGTTTTTGATCGTGGTCGGTCTTTTTAGCGTCGGGAATGCATCCAATATTTTTCTCCTGGTGAGGGCCAAAGAGCTGGGCGTGCCAGAGCCTCTCATACCCCTTCTGTGGGCACTGGTCTCGCTGGTGGCAGCCTTACTGTCCACTCCGCTGGCCTCCCTTTCTGATCGGGTTGGCCGACTCCCCCTGCTGCTGGTGGGCTATGCGGCCTTTGGCGTGGTTTACCTGGCCCTGGGCTTTCTGGACCAGAGCACGGGTCTGCTGGCCGTCTTGTTCATTCTGTATGGCGTTTTTGTGGCCGCCACCGAAGGGGTAGAGAAGGCCATGGTGGCGGATCTAGCTCCCGATGACCGACGCGGCACGGCCTTCGGCTGGTTCAACATGGTCGTTGGCTTGGCCTTGTTGCCGGCCTCTATCGTATTTGGCGTTCTCTACGAGAGCCTAAGCCCTGGGGTGGCCTTTGGGTTCTCAGGGGCCTGCGCTTTCAGTGCCTGCCTGCTGCTGTGGCGATGGTTTGGGCGACGCTGATTGGTGCCGGTGAAAGGAATCGAACCCTCGACCTTCGCATTACGAACTCGTTTAAATAACCGCAAATACATGATTTATAGTGGTTTTATTGAATTGTAGTAAGGATAGTAGTAAGGTCAAATCGTCCTAAAAGAAGCGATTTCTGACCTATCGTCTGTTGCATAAAAGTCATAAATCGCACTCCAAAAATGTCGGTAACCAAGGAGTTTCGTGAGATGACTAAAAGAGTTGCTATCTATGCTCGTGTCTCAACCAATCAACAGACTGTTCAGAATCAACTTGATGCTCTTCGTGAGGTCGCAAGTCGGTCTGGATACTCAATCGTAGAAGAATTCGTAGATGAGGGTATTTCGGGTGCCAAAGGACGCACAGACCGTCCTGCGTTAGACCGAATGCTCAAAGACTGTGCAAAGAGACGGTTTGACATGGTGATGGTCTGGGATATCTCTAGACTCGGTCGTTCTCTGCAAAATCTCATTGAAGTTATGAACGGGTTGCAGTCAATGCGAGTAGACCTTTTTTTCGTTCAACAGGGCATGGACACTTCTACTGCGTCCGGAAGGATGATGTTCTCGGTTTTCGGTGCCTTGGGTGAATACGAGAGGGAACTGATTCGTGAGAGAACTCTACTGGGTCAACAGAGAGCACGAGCACAGGGTGTGAAGTTCGGTAGACCAAGAACGGTTACTGACAACACTCGGGAAGCAATTCGTCTGATGCGTTCTCAGGGTGTTGCGATAAGAAAGATTGCGACTACTTTGGGGATTGGCGTCTCTACTTGCTATGCGGCGATAGCATGACTAGCGACACGCCGCACGGAACAAAAGTTCTTCCACTGTATCGGGAGCAATCGGAGACCAACTCTGGTCAGGGAAACGAAATGATGTGACAACTTCCCCAGAACCATTATCACCTCGATACTCTAGTGCATAGACATGGCGAACCTCAGAGCGAGTGCATTGGTATACCTTCTGCACCTTTGCACTTTTCGACCCATTTTTAAACCTGACGGCGAAATCAGACCTCACCCAAATGGTTGCGGTATCTCCTGCCCGTTTTACCGAACTGACATCAATGTAGTGAGCATCACCATGGACTGTCTGAACGACAAGCGTCCAATCTGCTGCAAGTGCGGGGAAGGCAAAAAAAAGAGTCACAGAGGCGACCGCTTTAGTGAAATTCATCTCTTAGGCATCCTTCCCCCTGCGTTCAGACACTCTTGCAGGGTCTTGTATGGAGTAAACGACTTGGTCTGTGCGTAATAGGTGCTGCCCTTTGCGTGACAGATACCAGTCTTACTCATCTTCACAGGTGGGTCTGACTGAGCAATAGCAGGGGCAGTCAGCAACAGGACGGATGTAACAAGTGCGGATAAGAGTTTCAACTTACAGACCTCCCGATGACTCTATTTCTATAAATCTTGTAGTGGTATTCTGAGACTGACCACGTAATGCTGCAACAAACAGATAAATACAGGCGCGCCATGCACAAAGTAAACAAAATCGTCATCGGACTTTTTTTAATCACATTGGGATCAACTGTTTCAGCAGACATGCAAATTCTCTGTCAGTCGGAACTTCTCAAAAAGAAAATCGATGATCCTTGGAGTGCAGCAGTTTTCTATGACGGTGAAGCATTCGTCCTTGAACTATTAAACGAGTCAAAGGCAACGTTGAGGGAATCGTCTTTCGGAAATGTGAACTGCGCCACTACCAGTACCAAAATTACGTGCATGTACAACAGCAAAGGTGTCTCCTCTATGTGGAGCATCAATCGTCTCAACGGAATCTACGAGTCATACGCGTCATCACGACCAAATGTTGAGAGTAAAGTCAGGGGACTATGTAAAGAAAAGTCGCGAAGACTATTCTAGGAGTAAGAAGATGATTCTTTCATTAAATGCCCTAGAACCGTGCCCGCGAGTGAACCAACATGAAGTATTTACAAGCGTAACAAAGTGTAAAAAAGGAAGGTGAAAAATGGCGGAATGGTTGATACTCAGCGCGGTGGTGGTTGCATTTATCCTTTTGGCAAATCACCTAGCAGACATAAAGAAATCGATTGACGGGATGTCACATCGCCAACATCAACATAGTGAAACCGTCGAGAGACTTCTAATCGAAATTCGGAACGAGTCCTCAAAGACGAAATGACATCCTTTTAATTCCTAACGGAAACAAGAGGGCGGCGTCGCACCATTTTTTTGAATCCTTAGTTGTCCAATCAAAACGCCCATACTTGGGTTCCGTACGATTTAGCAGGAAAGTCTCCAGTCGCCCATCAGAACGAACTAGAAGAGACTTGACATTACTCCTTGTGCAGCGGATAACGGCGAAAATTTGAGGAGGGGTACGTCATGTTGCAGATGCACATTCGTTCGTTTGAGACCAGATATAACGTGAGATATCAACCGTTTAGGTACGTAACAAGCATGGTGCTCACGGTTGATACCGACTGCTTTCAACTACCCAAACCTTACTGTGATCAATGGGACGGGCAGTTTGAGTCGTATTCGGGTCGATCCTTTGAAGTCGTTTTACACGTCGAAAAAAACCCAGACAAGTACGGACTGAGACTCCGCTATCTCGCTAACGTGTCCCGACTAGGTGACATTCACGGGCACTGGTCAGTGTCACAAGAGTTTTATAACGAAATCACAATGCAGATGAGAGGCATCAGCACCACTTATGTGACGTGTGAACTGAGGGCATTTCATGAGGGACACGTTGTCAAAAATGAGTCTCCGCTGGAGTTGTTAATTGACTACGAGATTGATGACATCTCATTTCCGTCAAGATTCAACAAGAACATCTACCCGACTACAAAGGAACTTGACATGAGAAGTGTTGCATTCGTCAGTAAGACTGTGATCGGAAGGTACGAATGAGAAACGTGCACAGAGTTTTCACGGGACTAACGTTGCTACTCTCCACTCTCAGTTCGACGTCTGCAGTCGCTCTCTTTTTCAAGACACCAGCGCAGAAATTGATGAACCGGGAAAAATGCCTCTATGCAATGAAATATGAGGTCGTAGTCCGGGATGGTCGGATATCACAGGCAGGAAGACCGATCGTAATCGGCAAACTCACTGTGATTGGGAAGAATCAGGTCGAATGGCAACGACTGTCTTCGGAGGAGGGTAGCATCCGACCGAGAATTCTCGATGTAAGCGAGGATAGTGACTTAATTTTTGCAGATCTAAAAAGCGACAATAAAACCATCATGAATTTGCTGACCTGTGGGAAGTAACTACCGAACCACCGCCACCACCGTCACCACCGCCACCACCGTCACCGAGTTCTTCTTCTCTTTCGTTGCAATCCTCTCTACCTCCTTCAGAAACTCAGACCCTTCTTTCGGAAAGTTGTGACCGAACATCTGAAAATCTTTACGCAGAACAGTCACATTCTTCTCTTTAGACAACTCTCGGTCTAATATTTGTAGTTCACGAATCATGGCGTGAACTCAAAGAACTGGTTCTTCTGGATAGTCGGCAGTTGTCTCTCAATCAGATGGCGACCGAGAGTAGTTGGGAACATGCCGTATTGCCGTGCAGTTCTCGTTAGATAGTCTTTAGTCTGTTTAGAGACCCGAATGATGAGATGGTCGTCTAGCGGTGGTGTAACTCTGTTGTTTCTGGTCATAAGTGTTCCTTGTGTAAGTGATGCGGTGGAACACTTATTTAGAAAAAAGTGGCGCTTGCCAATCAATGGAGAAAACGATGAAGAAATTTCTTATTTGTCTTCTGCTTTTACCCTCGCTCGCCTATGCACAACTCTCAGGAACATTACTGAAGCAGTATTGTGCCGAGGGTGCTCCCGCCCCTGAGATGGGAGTCTGCTGGGGGTTCATAATTGGCGTAATTCGGACTGCAGAGGGGTCTAATTTATCAAACAGATTCTGCCTTCCCCAGAATGAGAATTTAGAGACTCAACAAATCGTCTATGTTGTTGAGAAGTTTCTCAATGAAAGACCAGAAGTCCTACATTTCAATCCATCTGTTCTTGTGGTTGGCGCTTTGTCTAATGCCTTTCCATGTAAGAAATGAGGTCTAATTTTGAAATTACAGAGTTCCGCAGCAGAAGAAGCGGTTTTAAACCGACCGAGATTGAAGGAGAGTAGACCATGCCTTTTCTTCTAGACAAACTCGAAGACCTTGAGAAATGTGCTGATGAGTGCAAACGCTCCCAGGAGAAAGTTCTCGACCATTTGACCGAGTCTCAGCGAGTAGAGTTTGATAGGTTAGTAGCGTTCTTTGTCGCAACAAAGAGTTGGTACGAAAGAGTTCTGCACCGTTCTTTCGAAGAAAACAGGAAGTTAAGCAAACAGGGGACCATCAATTTAGTGCTTGGATTCTTGGTTTTAGGTGTGGTGTGGTTTTTTTTCGGTTCAGACAGTTTTGAGTTAAAACTTGTAGGCATCATTTTTGTGATTTCTGTAGCGTGGCGAGAGTTTGAGTCCAAATCGCTAAATCGGGAAATTTCGTCTGAGATTCGAGCGATTCAGAGAGACTTAGACACAACCAATGTCCACTTAACGATGACTTACAAAATAATTCAGAAGGAAAGGCAGTTGCGAGAGTTTTGGGAACAACATGAGGGTAGAGAAATCAGCGAACTTACAAGGAGAAAGATTGCCGAGAAGGAAATTCTTCGCTATTACTGGCAAGACCAAATTCTTCGGCAGGTCACAAAGCAGTCGACTGATATCCCGTTAGTGGCGTTCGGAATTCTCGATTAGTAGTTCGTAAAGCACTTCCTTTTTGAACGCTCATATTTGATACCGGTAGCAGTTTCCGACACCAAACAAGTCTCAATCCATTCTTGTCCTTTCATAGAAACTTATATAAAGGTCTCCAGAGGTGGCACCGGTTCCATTTCATCAACATGAAACACTATCTCCACAGAGCACTCACATTCAATGGTGGAAGCGACACTGATTCTGTCACCAAGGTGATTAGTAACCGTAGCGAGTTGTCGGGAGTGTAAGTAGTATGAATTGTCTGCTCCTCTGTATTGCTTATGACAGTATTGTCATCAAAACCAACGCTTTCCTGGCAACTGGTTACTACCTCTCCAATGCGATACGAAGACTCTGGAACCTGATTTTTGCCGGAGGAAATTTCCGGATTCACTTCAGACCCAGTTCTCGTTTTGACTGTCGCCAAGAATCCTGTGGACTGGAGTACCTCATTGACTGGAATCTCTCGCCAACTGTCCTGGAGCACTTCTAGAACAATGTTCCTTCGTCACATACTTCGCACTTCGTGCTCGTAGTCTTCATTCGGTCAGGAAAGCACAGGAAGTCTGGATATTTCTTCAACTGAGCAGTCGCATACAACATCGTCATCGGTTCGCACTCTCGTATGTGTGTAGTCATCACTTTGGATGCGTAACGAGAACGAAGAGGTACTTGATTCTCACCAGTCATCGTTCTCATACGAGCAACTGTGTCTGGATGCACAGCAAGCATGGAGTGATGATGCAGACGGTCAGCAAACAGGACTTCATTGCCTAGAATCTTTACTTGGGGTTCATGTTCTTCTAGAAAGGCATAGCAAATCGGTTGAAGTGGTCTTTTGGAGTCGGTATGGAAGTTACGAGTACCCAGCAGACTCGGCAGGAAGCACTTAAGATAAAAATTGATAAAGAAGTCATTGGTGTTCTTAGGTGAGTATTGAGTGTTCTTATAGGTCTTATAGGTCACGGTCATATGGAACAGGACACGATTCTTTAGAGAAAACTGGTGGAACATCCTAGTCAGAGCAAGACGGAACTGATGGTCTTGGGAAACCTGGAGTTGGTCAGGAGCAATGCCTAGGTACTTTCTCCAGCGTTGTTCTGGAGTAGGAGGAGGACTGGATAAGAATCTTTGTAACTGTTGATTCGTATCTGTTCGCAATTCTTGCATTGAATTCATCTCAGCAATCTTTCATTAGGGACAATAGGGTCTCTAATTGATGCATCTCTCAGAACGCATCAATCAGACAATCGTTAAGTTGTAGGTGATAACTGCACTGTTCTGAAGTCCAGAAACTGCAGTCGTAACTCTATTTATGAGTTTTTGTGTTGCGAAGTGACACAGAAGTCACTCGGCAACTGTTCTAGAAAGTCGGTATGCACAGGACACGCAGGAATGCGACTTTGCGTCTCTTCAATGTGTCTTGCGTGACTTTCTAGAAATTCTTCACATTGAAGAACTTTTCAGTTCCACTTCGGCACTTGAATGCCGACCTTCTCTAAGTTCATTTTGACGTTGATGCAAATCTCTCTCTAATTTCGTCAAGGTCGATTTGAGTCAATTTCCCTTTCCCCACGGACTCCTGTGGTTCGTGACAAACCAGTTCACCATTTATGCAGAAGAAGCAATCCTTCATATCTAGACCACTCACATCATAGTCACCACACGCATCGGGGAAATTCTGACCATTCCAGTGTCCGTATCCTTTGTTCATTTGATAAGTTCCCTTATCCCACGAGAGGATGGTTCTCTCTACATATGATTCCCAGTTGGGTGTTCCTTTATAAATTTTGATTTGCACTGGTACAGTTGTTCTCACGTGCGCAATTCCTTTAAACATCACGTAGTCACACGTCTCAAGTTGATTTAATACTTCTCTATAGTTGCTAACAAGCATATAAAAATCCCTTTCGTAACTGTGATTGGAGTTCTGTTACTCGTTCGGTCAGACAACTCTCATCACAGTTATTAGTCTGTCAGGCACCATTTTTAGGTCTAGATGCGCATATCGTTGGGGTATGACTATCCGGTTCTTCAGATAGACTTTCATAGGGCATAACTATCCGGTTTCTCAGAATGAACAATTCACTCAAAGAGAAGGTTAGGTACTGGTTTGAGTTTCTGAAACTTGCACACGAGACGAGTGATTCAGTCGTGAAGAATCAACTTCGTGACTCGGCAAAGTTCTATTCATCCTGGGGAAACTACAGACAGTCCAAGTTCAACGAGTGGTGGAAGACTCACTCGTCACTCTTTCGGGATTCAGTAGTGCTGTCAGTACCGAAGAGTGGCGATGTTGTGACCGATGATGCGTTCTATGTGCGAGTGCCATTCACTTATGCACCGACAACTGTTGGAAGAATTGTTGCTGATATGTATGACCGAGAACTACAGAAGAGAGAATCTCGTTCAAAGAAGATGAGGAAAGTCTATGGGGGAATTTTCAGTCTCTCCCGAGAGGACTACCAAGTCGCACAGTTTCACTACTACCTAGTCTTTGTGCGGGATGTTTACTTGCCGATTCTTCTCAATGACCCAAAAGCAAAAACTGGTCGTTACATTGAAAAGAGCAAGGAGGTCTTCGGCAAACTCAAACGCAAGACTACAGAGAAGAGACGGATACCATTTACATCCGCTGTAGGTAGACCTGAACCCACATACGACTCATATTCGAGACTGGTCCGCAGATATAGACAGATGGCAGAGAAGTTGCTGCGAAATGTTTCGTCTGGAGTTTTTCCTGGAGACTACGAAGAGACATTCATCAAGAATCAGTCACGAGTTCGTGCGGAGAGAGCAGCAAAAGCACATCAGATTGTACCGAAGAAGAGATTGCGAGGACGTCCTGCGTCAATGGACCAAACAGTCATCAAGAGAAAGTCAGGTGTCGACCCCTACTCGGAAGTTGTTCGGAAAACCCGAAAAGATAAGGGTGAGAAACGTGGGAGATATAAGGTCTAGTCGGTGCGGTCCTTTTGTCTTTTTTCCATCTTTTCAAGAAAATCTTCGCTCAACTTCATTTGAAGATTCCTGCGATATCGCTTTTCCCATTTGTCTATGAGATATCCGATTGCCACTCCCGTAATTAGCATAAGAATTCCCCAAGATATCAGGGGATAGAGTTCTTTCAATTAGTAGTCCCCCTTCCCGGGAATTGTGTTTCGCACTCCACCCCTAGGATTCTCAACATCACCCTTGCGTCTCGGTATCAGATGCACATGACAATGAAAGACTGACTGTCCCGCAACTTCTCCGCAGTTCATACCGATGTTGAATCCCTCAATCGTCTTATCGCTCCTCTGAAGCAGTTCCTTCTGCTCGTGCATCAGAGCATTGACTGCGTTTATCTCTGCCTGCGTTAGTCCAAAGTAGTCCTGCACATGACGCTTGGGCATAAACAGAGTGTGTCCATCTGCGACTGGAAATCCATCACGAACTGCATACGCAAGAGTGTTCTCAGAAACTATGCGATTTCTATCATCTGTCTGAATGTCACAGAACAGACAACCCTTTTCTCTGTGCTCATATGACTCATCTAAACCACGAAAATCAGTTGAATCTGTGTCTCGCTTCTGTGCGTTACAGGTATAGCAGAGTGCTTGGTAGTTAGAGATATCGTCTTCGCCACCAAGGTTTTTTGGCACGATGTGGTCAACTTCTAGTGCTTTGTCTGAGTCTAGAGTGCCGCAGAGTTCACATCGGAACTTTGCCCTAGAGAGAACCTTGTAACGAACAGTTCCAGAGATTGCCTCTCGGACCCTGCGTCTATGCTGCCAATGAGCACCGTCTCTCTTATCTTCATACTCACGAATGCGTTTCTCACACGCAAGGATGAGTTTCTGTCTCTCATCTACTGTGAGTTTTTCAAACCCTTTGAGTGAGTAGATGTTGCCACTCTTGACTGCAATGCCTCGGTTCTTTGTTAGAACCACCCCTGGCATCTTTTTCACAACTTCAGAGTAATACTCAACTTGCGTAGGGTCATGGTCAAGAATCGCCTTGGCAATGACCTCAACACTTGCCGTGCCGTAGTCAGACATCAGCATCTCAATGAGCATCACAGGTTGATAGACATGAGACATCGTCATGTCTTCTGTAACGAATTTATAGAGTTGGTCGTAGGTCATCCGTCAAGATTGTAAGAATGGTCAAACTGACTCAAACCATGTGTCATCAACCGATACTTGCTCTATCTGCTCTACGGCAACACCTAATCTCAACTGCTTGAGTAACTCGCAAAAATCGTCACCATCAATCAAATCAATTGTTGGAGCACCATCCCGAGTCGCCTCCTTTTTTGCCTCAGAGGTGAAAGTTCCCGTAGTCAGAATCAGACCTTTGTCACATCTACCCTGCATTGCTCCTCTGAAATCACGAACTGCTGCTGAACCAACGCTGTCTTTGTACCGCTTGCATTGAAATAGAACCGTGAAAGAGACCAAATTCATGCGGAGAAGTCCAATCCCGTCAATTCCACCGTCATTTGGTTTGCCTAAAACCTCAACCTTGGTGAATCCTGACTCCCTCAACACTCTCTTTGATAGTCGTTCAAATGCAGACGGTTCCATTGTTGTGAGCACACGAAGCAGTTGTTCCTTCCAATGCACATCTGTCTCACCAACGAGTTCTTCACCCTCATTGTCTTCGGATAGTGACTTCTGAGATTTTCTTGACTCGTTGTATGCCTTCTTGACTGAATTCGGAATCTTTCTGCAGTCTTCCTCAGTCATTGCCTTTCCAACAGCAGTCAGAGTCCAAATGCCTCGTTGACTGTTGTCTAACCCTCCAACCTTCTTCAGATAGGTTCTTGCCCAAGCGAGACGGTATGCAATGAGACTCATCGTGCCTCTGCTGTTCAAAACCCCCTCAATGTCGTCTGGGTACCCACCAAGTTCAATGACTTTCTCAAGAATCTCCTCATTAGAACCGGAACCCCCCAAGGCAAGTAGTGCTTGGATGGTGGGGAAAACCAACTCATCGTAGGTCGGAACATTCTGTCTATCTGAACCCATCTATTTCCCCCCTTCAATTCTTCCAATCCAGTTCCAAAATCACGAAGTCAATCCAATGCGGGTAAGTCTTGCGTAACTGCTGAAGAACCGCACTTTCAGACTGTCCATAGATTTGCAGAGTGACTTGCGAGATGACCCGATGAGACGGATTGCCCTCGGGTGAATACTGAAACTTGATGCGTGCTCGGTGCCAGGTGGTCATTGCTTCACAAGGGTGAACTTTAGTGTCATCAACTCAGGAACAACTTTCATACGAAGGTCACCATTCGCATAGGCAACATTGCCCGAACCGTCAGAGCAATTCCAATTCTGAGCGTCAAAAAAATCACAACCTTTTAAAACCGCATTGCCCCCAAACTCGCCTTTGTAGTAGATGTTCATTGCGACATTGCGTCTGCCATAGTCAACTTTCAGAACATAGTCGAGAGTTTTGCACTCACCGATTTTGCCTTTGTCGGACTTTTCGCACACCTCAACCTTATATTTCCTTTCATACTTTTCATTTTCCGCAGATGAAATCAACGGCGATGCGAGTAGCAACAAGCAAACACTAAGTTTTTTGACCTTCATCTTTACCTCACCATTGCTAGACATTGGTTTTTCGCATCCTGTGAACGGATGCTGTAACAGTAACTGCGTTGATTGCCGACTTGTGCGAGACAGAAATTCTTCGTGTCTTGTTCACTAATTGAGTAACAGTAAGACTTCTGATTCTTCGCAGTAGCAAGACAGTAGTTCTTACGGTCTTGGTTCTGAATGGAGTAACAGTTGGAGGGGTTGGCGAGGGACGCAATTGAAAAAACAAAAACGTAGATATCAGGTGAGGGAGAAATGAGCGCATTGACATCGTGGAATCTGCAGAAATATTCGTCCAGGTCTTTAAGCGGTTTTTTTGGTGTGAAACTCAAAATTGACAATCTCGTGCTCTTGGTGGATCTCTAACGGATCTACACTCTTTACTTTCTCTCCGAGCAGTCCAGTTTCAATCCGAATTGATTCATATTTTGTGCCGAGTGAGAGAAAGTCTTTTTCCATTTCTTCATAAATCAATTGAGTAACCGTCAAAACTGCTGTCGTATTTGTCACCCCTTCCAACTTGGTAACCTCGACCTGTAAGGTGTTTGACGCTTCTCTCGTATCTCTATTTCCCGACATTGGGCGAACATAGAGAGTTACGTGTCCATAGTTGTATAGAACTCTCCCTGATGGATCATTCGTCATAAAAAAACCTGTGTCGATACCTAGTGCACAGATCTGCAAAGATCGGAGTGATTCGCCACGGAGACTGACGTGCTTTGACGCTTTAGTGATAACTACATTCATATTTTGATGGTTGCTTGATCTCGAATGGTCACTTGAAGAACTTGCCTCTCATGTAGTCAATCGCCTCTTGCTCAACTGCATGAACAGTTTTTTGCGTTGCAAGCATCTGCTCTGTAGCATCAAAGACGATTTGTTGCGTTTCCTGTGACTTCTTCGAGAGTCTTCCGATTGCCTGCTTGAAAGCGGTTACAGACATATCGTCAACATCGCTAATCAATTCTTCTATTGAGTCATGCGTCAGTCGGGAATCAGAGGAAATTCGCTTGCAAACATCTAGGTAGATTTGCTTCTCCGCCTTTCGAAACTGCCCATCTGCCTTTCCAACATAGAGTAAGACTCTCAATGTGTCGTAGTCGGAATCTAGGAGTTTCTTGGCAGCAAATTCTGGGGATGACTCATATCGTTTCATTAAGTAGTCAGAGATGTTCTCAACTATCTCTCCTGAATCAATATCAATACATCCAATCACTCTATCAACACGGAATGTTCTTGTTGCATTTCGAAGGTGACAATGACCTATAAACATTCCCCCGAGGTGATTCCTATCGAAGTTTCTGACACTTACTTTTCGCTGTGTCTCTGAACCGTTCCCATCTCGATACTTCAACTGAAATTCTGCTTTGACTGGAATTGGATCTTCTGCCTCCCAAAAGGTACCCTCCCATGCATCCGTTTGTGCATCACTCTTGACTGTTGTGCGTATCGAGGATGCAGTTTCAGTTGTTCGTTTTTGTCTAGTCCCTGACTTACCTCGCATCAGAAATAGGTAGACGATTAACCCGCCAAGACCCAATGCAATCAGCAGTTCCAAGATGCTCTCCCCAATCGTTTCCAGTCAGTTTACCTCTACCGCTTATACACGACTACTTTGCTGGATTCCGAACTGACTTTTGAGATGTTGCGGTGCGTTTCCGAGTGTTTGCCGGAGTCTTCTTCGTAGACTGAATCTTGTCCACATTCATCTCGGCAGTCAGATGTCGTGCGTAGAACCGTTCAATCATCTCAACAGAGGTTCTAGCGTTTCGAGCAAGGGTAAGCAGGTCTATCTGGTCACCCTTGGTTAATCTGAACATGATTGCGGTATGACGAAGACTGTAAAGAGTTCTCTCATCCCCATTCGGTGCCTTCTTGAGTCCTGCTGCTTTCAGAATGTAGTCAAACTGCCGACCCATTCGGTCCATTGCCTTCCATCTATCTTTGTCCTCTGTGATTTCGGGAAAAAAGACGAAGTTCTCTGGACCCACTTCTTTGTCATGCTTCCTGTGGTCCTCCAGCAATGTCTTGTAGATGTTGACTGCGTTATCCATCGTCACGACAGGGCGATTCACAGTTTTGGACTTGTCTGTGGTGATTCGTAGATAGAGATTAGGTTTCGTGACTGTCTGTATGTTGCGGTGACGGAGCATCTTCACATCACTCGGTCGTAGGAATGATGCGGTCATAAACCAGATGAGGTGCACCATTTCATAAGTGATTGGTTCTTTTCGGACCAAATGCACCTTCTTCTTATCAAACGCAATCTTTGCCGCAACCGTCTTCAACACTTCGTATTCTTCGTGACTGAACCATCCTCTCGGTGAATCAGCAGTCTTCACCTTGGGCATCACGGGCAATCTATCCAGTAGACCTTCCCTACTCGCAAGAACCAGAATCTTGTGAATGAGGTTCAGATGCACCTTGATAGTTGCGGGTTTGAGTTTTCTCTTTGCAAGACTCGTTACATAGTCATTGATGTGTTTGTATGTGATGTCCCGAACATGAAAGTCCTGGAAGAACGGCAGAAGGTCTTTCCGTAACTTCTGTTCATCGTTCACATTGAGTTTCTCGTTGCGTTCACCCCTATCAATGAGCGCTTGCTGCTCCTCAATGAGCAACTCAGACACTTTTCTGAAGGTCGGACTCTTGGTGATTGGCAGGAGATTGCGTTCACGAAGAAGAATGTCCTCGTAGAACTTCTTTGCGAACTGAACCGCCTCGGTCTTTCTCTCGGTCTTGGTGCTCTTCTTCACCATCTTGTTTTGAGTCCAGTAACGGACCCACCAATACGAAGACGCAGGAAGACGAAAGATGACTAATTTGTCTGGGTAACCCTTCCCGACCCGAGTGATGGTTTCGGGTATCGGAACTGTGCGATGACGGGAGGGTGCAGTCTTAGTGCCCATGACGAAACACTACTGCGTTTTTAAGTTACAAAGTAGTAAGGCATTTGCTTAACTACTTTATGACTGACTTAATCGTCTAAAAACTCAATTAAATCAACGGTTTAAGTGGTGCCGGTGAAAGGAATCGAACCCTCGACCTTCGCATTACGAATGCGCTGCT